>JAABUS010000219.1_pt1 | contig 143992 bp, 48 predicted proteins | sample 5560161 | NCBI WGS metagenome assembly JAABUS01 (sample SAMN10711885, study PRJNA513376) | rock metagenome | isolation source: Antarctica rocks | place: Antarctica: Victoria Land, Trio Nunatak nord | collected 2016-01-04 | reverse complement strand
CGGCAATCGAACCTCTCAAACGCCCTTCTCCGTAGGCAATATGGAATCAACCTTCCACGGTCTTCAACGGTTCACTTGTACGACATTTCTGGCCCCGGTTTGGTTTTGTGTGTGGTGAGGAGATAGGAAGATCACGTTTTGCCCATCATCGGTCGGTTCGGTGGCTTGCATACGACGATGTTTCATCGCCTCCTCCATACCCGAGTCTAGAAATCCTGTTCATGGTCGTTGTTCCCCGAACTTCGTAGGGAGATAGTCACTCTTCGCGAGAGGAGCGGGCTCGCTGCCTGTTTGGATACAGCAGTGGTCCATGCACGATCAGGGGAATGTATACCGTATGTATGTCTCTGTAGGTGAGAGCATACGATGCGCTATGTACGATGCTATATCAAACATCCAAAGAATCCGACGAAGCCACCCATATTGACGCCATCATGACTCGTGTAAGATACACACCCCCAAAACCCCGCATGTAATTACAATCCCCCCTCTCCTATCTACACTTCCTTCTTGACCAACTCGCCCTCCTCCCCTGTTCCACTGCCCACACCCGCGCTTGCACCACCCACCCGCCCGTGCCTGCGCATATACCGCCCCAGACTCTCGCACAGCCGATCAAGCACCCACTCGCTCTCGCTCTGCTCCGCCATCATCGGGCTCTTCTCCCCAATCCAATCCCACTCCACCAAGCCCTCGTCCTCCTCCTCCGCCTCCATCTCTTCAGCATTGAACCGACTGAAGCGTATCAGCCGCGTATACTCCACCCACTCCTCATAGCTATACCGCCTCTGCGGCTGCGCCCTCAAATCGCCCGCCGTGCGCCTGATCGCAAGCGCCAGCCTGCGCGCAAGGAGGTGCTCGTCTTCCTGCGCGGCGGCGAGGGCTTCGAGGGTCTGTGGCTGTGGGGGCAGCCCCTCCGCCGCTTCTTCTTCGGCGGCATCAGTGGGTCCAGTGCGGAAGCCGTGGGCGAGGCGCGCTTTCTCGGCTTTCTGGTCGGCGTGCTGCTGCAGCCAGTGCAGCAGCGTGGGGTGGCGCTCGATGAAGGCGCGGTAGAGACCCGCTTTGGGAAGGACGGTCCAGTCGGCGAGGGTGAAGGTGCCGCGCTTGAAGGAGGCGATGACGGTATCGCCCATGTCGGAGATGAGGATCGTCATGGTGGGCACGGCGACGAGGGACCAGACGATGAAGAAGGGCTTGCCGGCGTTGGAGGTGGGGGATAGGTCGCCGTAGCCGACGGTCGTGAGGGAGACGTAGCAGAAGTAGAGGGATTGGAAGTAGGTGAAGTTTTGGGTTTGGGCTTCGGCGCGCCAGAACCCGACGGCGCCGACGCACCAGAGGAGGCCGAATGCGAGGACTGGGTTTTCGGGAGTTAGCATGTCTTTTTGCAGTCAAGGTCGCAAGCTTGAGGCGTGTTTTACGAGTAGATGCTGGTTATACGTCTCTCGAGGGTCACCACCCAAGTCGCCCGACGGATTGATCGTGCGAAAGTCGAGTTCGTCTTTGGGGTGCTCAGGTGGGGATATCAGATGCTCGTGGAATGTAGCTTACCGGACATGGTGAGGGCATACCACTTCTTGAAGTGCGCGGTGCCGCGTTGAATGTCGCGCATGGCCGTGAAGCGATCTTTCTCTTCGTATAAAAGGACGAGTTTGGGTTCCCTGGTTCTTACACGATTTATCTGGTGGCGTGTTGCTGCCATAGGGGCTTTTCTGAAGGTGGGGCTGGGTCTAGGGCCTAAAGCTGGGAGGACGTCGGGGTGGAACCCAAGAGCGGTGCTGCGTTCTCTATGCATGTTAAAGGGGCGGGAGATGCTCTGTCGTAGACGAGCTACTGATGGCCGTCGGTTCGCCTCAACGTCGAGGATGGAAACGGAGCGTTCGATGGTGTTGACTCGTCGCTTCTCTACGTGGTGTCGGATGATGTTGGCGTGGCCTAGCTCCTTTGCGAATCTGTGGATACTGGTCACCATCAGACCGAGAATGATAATACCGCCAACTGTAAACGGAAAGACCAGCCCTCTAGAAATGTCGTTCGTCGGGTGAATGTCACCAAACCCGATAGTGAGGATGGTAACGTCGCAGAAGTACAATGCATCGACAAACGCCCAGCCTTCGACCTTTGCGAATACACCTCCGCCTCCGGCAAGCCAGATGAAGAACATCATTGTTTGCAGGATCAGGTTCCGTTGCTCCTCTGTAAGTTCAAAATGCTGTCGGTAGTGACCGAAGAAGTATCCTTGCATGTTTACCATGAGCATCATCGAAGCTAGGAGATAAAGGACTGTAGCGATAATCGCGTGCCAGAAACCCTGCGACCAAACCTGGTCTGGGCCACGGAGAGCTCGGAATTTGTGCATAGATATAATAGTGCCTATAAGCTGATGAAGGAATTCATTAGTTGGGAGCTTTTGGAAGAGTCTTGAACCAGCGCGTTGCAAATTTTAAGACCTGCTTGAACTAAACAGAGAATGTGAAGCTATGCTATTTGTATAACAGAGACAAAAAAGAAGTAAGTGGGAAAAAGACAAAAATACATTGCCCAAGCATGAGACCGTTGAACCGTTGAACCGAAAACTTGGAGAGCAAGGTCTCCTCGGCCATTGCTAGCCTTGCGAAAGATAAAGATATCTATCAAGGAATTAATCAACTTACAATACCAGTTGCAAAATACCAGAGAATAATCGTCATAGGAAGAGCTATTATATACCGCACACGTCTTGTGAAGTTGAACAGGAGAAAGATGTTTCCTACAAAGCCACAGACCAAAGAGGCCGCATTCAGCGCAATGCACCACCTCGGATCCCGTATAGGATGCTTGGTTGAATAAGAATCTTGACCAGGATAGTCCGGATCATAATGATTCCTCCACGAGGTTATCAGCGCAGCGATGGACAGGACGTTCGCCAATGGACCCATGGTCGCTGCAAGCAGCGGTATCGCCGTGGAGGCGAACCACCAATCCTGAGCCTCTTCATCGTCGTCTGGCCTGAGCCGGAATTTCCAAAGCTCTTTCGTCTGCGTGGGTGTGCGCGCCACCGCCTCGGTCTTGTCGACTCCACTGGACTGGGGCGGCGACTGGTCGGAAGAATTGGACTCGGAGGCGCTCGTTTTCATTTTGTCGTCGTTTCGAACGCTGCTGACTCTTACTTGGGTATATCAATACTGCGGTTGACTGAGAGTCGATGGTCGCTTGCGCCAGCGAAGTCGGAGGATGCTGGAGTAAAATCGATATGTACAAGGCTTGCAGACGGGTTAGAAAGATTGGAGGGACGAAGGATAGGCAGAATTGGGCATGCGTCTTTAGTTCCTGAGACCAGCTCAAGCCCTAGTAGAATACAGTCAAGGTGATTCGCCCGCTTTGTGTTCCTCCAGAGGATGATCAGGTCGACGACAGGCTGATCTGTTGGAAATAGCGGGGATGAGTGGGGAGCCTCGGCCAGCGGCAAGATCTTACGCTAAAGGAGAAACCTCGGCTATCGGCCTTGGCGGCTTCTCGCGCTATACCATACCCAGTGCAATACTCCTTTTGCTAAGGATCGGACGAATGATCTCTGGCCACATTATCTTGTCGAACAGGATCCAAAATGTGTTAATCATATTGCACTTTCCATGTGCTATGTCTCTGTCCACCTCCTGGATTCTGAGCTGTATGATGATACAGTGCGATCCAATCACTAATTAGACGGTCGAGGGACACTGCCAACATGACCGTTTGGATTGACCCTTCGGCAGCTTCGAAGCACAATGTCAACAAGTTCACAGCTTGGACGATTATATTCGCTCCGGTACAAGGATCACGCGGCGCTTCTCCTCCAAGTTTCTCGCCTTGTGACAAGCTATTGTGCTGTAGGAGCATTCATGTTCATCAACCGAAAAACAAGGTGTGAGAATCAACCTCTTGTCTTTTAAGCGAGCAGTCAGACTTCCATATACTACGGTACCTGCTTCACATATATGCCAAGCTTCGTGTACAACCTTGCTACTTCATACGCCACCTTGCCAAGTTGAGCGTCGTGCAGGTCGGATGCCCCGCTTGTTCCAACATAAGTCGATTGCTGCTTTCAAACCTCTCTCCTCAACCCTCTCATGAACCTGTTTCATCGTTGGAGCAATCACCACTACTGGGGACTAAACGTCAATGCCATCCTATTCTCCCCCATCATTGCCAGCAACGTGTGTTTCTCGGTCTGATTAAGAGGCTAGATTGGGCCTAGATTGGGGGAACTCGCAAAATCTGAGGCTAGGGCCGTTGACGGACATTTCTGGTCTGATCTCGGCATGAAGTATGAGGAAGCTTATGGTCAAGATGACGCCCTCGTTATGGTCGTCCAGAAATGGCTCAGCCTACTTCCCCCGACAGCGATTGTCCTCGAATGCGGCTGTGGCACTAGAAAGCCGATCGCTCGGACCATCGCAGACGGTGGATATCGCTATCATGGCATTGATCCCGCATCTGGCATGCTTGCGCTATGCCAAAGGCAGGTACCTGAGGGGTCTTACGAGGCATTGAATATGCTCGATTATGTACCAACCGTCAACTACGATGGCGTGGTTGCCAGTCTCTCTCATTTCCAGCTGTCTCCGCAGGAACATGTTGAGATGGCACGCAAATGGTTCGACTGGCTTAGGCCAGGAGGTTTCATGTTGCTCTCAACAATCGATGGAGAGGATTGGTACGGGACGAAGTCATTTGATCCCGAGACCGGGTCTGCCAGCGGCATGGAGAACATTTTCCTGGGCAACAAAATAATCTTCACCATGTTCACCCGGAAAGGCTGGAGAAAGCTCCTGGAAGATGCAGGTTTTGATGTACTCCATACAGAGACCGACCTGTTCAAGCCGAAAGCCAAGGACGCCCCTGAAGCACCTCGATACTACATCATTGCAAAGAAACCTGCCACTGCTTGAGATCTTGGAAATAGGTATGCTTGCGATTAGTTCAGAGGAGGCACTGCCACCGCGGTAGCTAGGCGCACTGCAAAAATGAGCAGATATTTCGGCAGCACTTTCAGATCGAGCCTTTATGCTGAAAGCTATTCGATGCGCGGGCAAAGATGAGCTTTCTTTCCTTGGCCGGCCCCTGCTTTGAGCAAAGTACCGGCAAAGTGTCCTACCAGCGCATGGGGATGCGAGAATCTCTTTGCCACATCCAGTCATGGCAATAATCCATGGCTCTGGACAATCTTGTACGTAATTGATACCGCTGACACACTTCTCAACCCCCAATTGGGCCAGATATTGCAGCGAATTTCCGACCGCTTTTGTGTTGTTGCAAAGGTACTGGATCCACGCAGTGGCTTTTGCACGGACCCGCTATTCCTTGCGCTGCTAGTTGCGTTTCTCGGAGGCTGGTCCAAATGGCACCGCTTTCCTCGGTATCGTATCGACGGTGTACTAGCGGACTAACGGTTCCACTCTTACGCTGTTGGCCATCCTGGTCGACTAAGCCATCGCTTTTCCGTCAATACAATTTTAATTGGGTGCCTAGAATTGGCGTACCATGTCCTACCAGCTCAGGGATAGGTGCTTCAATATCGGCAAAGAAGCTACCAGCCTTCCAGGAAGCACATCGGTTGTTACCCGTCAAGGGCAAGTACAGATTCCGAGATGAAGCTCTTTGACATTCATAAGGCTCGCTGCTTCTACTCCGTACTTATATGCGACTAATCGGCGGTGAGGGCTGTCCAGCTGGCATCCAATATCACAATCAGCCAGTAGCGGGTAAGTGTGGGTGCACGTAAACGGTGGGTTTGTCCTTTAGAGTCATTAGATTTCGCTTCCGGCCGGCTGTAGTATCCCGTGGCTTTCGGGTTGTCGCTCTCCGGAAAGCCTACGTCAAGCAGCGGACTGCCCATCGATCATCCCAAATCTTTCTAAGTGGGTTTCATAGTATGCAAATTAGCGTGATCCTGTTTACTCAAAGGACTCCGTGATTCTATATACCTTCGATGTCCGATGTCATCTTCAGTTCGGCCACCCAGCGGGTGGTATGGAATTCCCAAGGGGGCGGCAACGTGGTAGGGTTGATGTTTTGCTTTGAGTGTTACAGGCTGTGCCATGTTGAGCTGATGATCCCGTCGCCTGAGCGTTGTATGGACAGCTTCGATGTCTGGGAGCTCCGTCGACTTAATAAATCCCCACCAGCGGTCGAGATCTCAAATCTTGACACCCTTTCCGAGCCAGCTAGCCACCATGTGGGATTCGTTCATTATCTACCTCGACAATACTAAAGTCATTCGGTCTAGCACTCTTTCTACAAGAGCGTTGTTCTTTGTTCTCATAATTTGGGGCCGAAGCCGAGATTTCGGGAAAGGTCCTCTGTCGTAGAACAAAGTTAATTTCCTGACGAAGACAGCCGATCAACGATGGCTAGCCAAGGAATTGCCACGCTGTATATATATATTCATTATTACCCCCACCCAAATACACTTTGACACTTCGAAGCTTCGACACTTCGACATTCGACACTTCGGATCCGTCGACACTTCGGATCCCTATAAAAACCCAGAAGATACTGGACATTCGCTCACGTTTATTCTTAGTGACGCACCAACTGAGCGGCTTAAAACCTTCGTCAACGACCGTGAAACCGGAAACCCTGAAACGATTTGTTGAGTAGCCAGAGAAAGTATGGACCATGGCCATGAGAGAACTGAAGAAGGCGACCATACGTCCAGACCTCAAGAAGACGACGACAACAGAATCCTAGAAGTGTTGGCAGACGAGGAGGTCGGGGCTGCTTGGGGCTCTCAGTTTGCTTACGCACCTAGCGTTTGGGTCGATCCAAGGAAAATCCTCCTCTCCTGGGTATCTCCATTGCCGCACCCTGGCGACATCCCAGGAAATGAAGAAGCTACAGTACAAGGCCCGGCATTTCTTTTCCTCACCGCGTTCCTCTCCAGCATTCGCAAGGTTGACATCCCTTTTCCCCAACGCTATGGCCTGGCCAGGTTCCTTCTTAGCTGTGCCGAGAGAGCCTGTTACGCGTGGGTGCATCGATGGCATCCATTGCATTTGGATTTACTCAGTATATGGAAAGCGGATGACCTCGAGCTGGGCCCGTGGATACTGCTCGTCAAGCACCTGAGCAATCACGGCCAGCTGACACACCGACCTGAAGCCAGCGCCACCAGGAAATACTGGTGTAGTGGCTCCCTTGAGGAGATCCGACACATTGCCGTTCATCGTCTAGAATACGACACACGGGTCATTCGTTGTGTCGTGAATCTGGCGGTGAATATCAACAATAGGCAGCTTGCCAGCGACATCGAACAAGTGCTGAAGTCTCTGTACATTGAAGAATGCGATCGTGTATTATACCACCTGGATTGGCTATTCCAAGAGAAACCCCAAAATCAACCCAAACCGTTGCCCGAAGACGCTAAAGTAGCTCTTGATAAGACATTGGGTCTTTTACCTACAACACCAAGCACGCCTCACCAAATACTGGGAAGACTAGAGTGCATACTCAATAACGTATGCTTCAATTACACTGTCGCCCGAAACGACCATTCCGGCCGATGGTTCAACTACGCTGTCGTCCGAAACCAGCGTTGGAAGCGCTGGCAATTAGCCGAACCTTTCGAGGGAGAGTTGGATAACTGGAGATGTCATCCGTACTTCTACACTGGCGAGTTTGTCTCTGACTTCGCGACTTGCGTCCGTGTCCGGAATAGGTTGGAGCACAAGTGGGGGTTTTATACAAATCTGGAATGGCTGGTGGACTTTCTCACGGACTCCAAGAGGTTCGCCGCAGTAATGGAAGATTCTGAGGCAGTCGAAGCAATTGAAGATTTGAAGAATTTTGCTTTTCCGTCTATAGAGGCGCAATTCGCCGCCAGAGCCATGGCCTTCTCCGAACGTTCCGAGAGTGAGCTAGAGGAGCTGGCGACGCACCGGAGTTGTTGGTATACGTGGATGTATTATTAAGAACTGGGGCGGACCGACTACGAGAAGGCAATTGCGAGATTCTATGAGTCTTGGCGATGGTATGAGGCAGCGGCTGATCGGATGTGGGACGAGTGAGTGGTCGAGCACTTTATAATCCTAGCAGAGCACCCCACAAGGAAGGCAGAGCAATCACCAGCTCGCCGGCCAGGAATGTTAGTTCTCCAGCTCATACCTACTTATTCTCAATGCTCAGAGGCGGCTGCAACTGGTATTGATTTAACAGGTGACTTCACTGACGACCCGTCCCGTAGCCTTTGTGAAGAACATCCTTAAGACTTCTTATCCGAAAAGGATCGCTCGATCCACCCTGATGCTCGTATGTTGACCCTTTTTGGTGAGATCGATACCCACATGGCATCCGCGAAGCAGATGCTCCAGGGTGCACGGGATGCCCTGTATACTATGTCCTAGGACGCCGATGCCAATTGCGCGAGTGTGCATACCAGGTTCAATGGACGAAAGCAGGGCACTCCGCATCGAAATCAGAGCAAAGAGTGTCCCGTCGCACCGGGCGGAGGGCTACAACATCAGGGGGATACCTTGTGCCTATCAAGCTCTTGTCCTAAGATACATTCACATCACTTCGAAAAGATGGTAGTTCCGCACCGATAGGATGAGGCTACCAACGATGGCGGCGGAGGAGACAGAGAACAATGAACAGGTAACTGTATTCCACGCCTCTATCATTCTTGTCGAATCGACATCGCTGATTTCGACATAATAGGCTCCAGTGTTATTGAATCCAGCACAGCAAACTTCAACGCTTTCGCCCTCTACACTGTCAACAACTGGACCATTGGATGGAGACCCCTATGGTTGGACCGTTGGTGAAGTCCAATTAGCAATTTGCGACAGGGGATCGCCTCTCAACAGCTGGGGCTATGGATTGGACCCTGACCGGAGAGGCTAGTACGAAGAGCAGATTCACGAGCGACTCGAAACATTGTAAGCAAATCAAAGCAAGCTCGAAGCACGCAATCGAAGTTTAAGCGAGCAGGGCGACAATTTGGAGGTTGTTCGAAGTCGCGTTGCGAAGAACCTTTTCACTACGAAAGGCTCGGTCTGGACTGCAGCTCGTATCAGACCAGAGCTTGAGGCAAAGCAATTAAGCCAGATACGATCTCATCCTATACCCACAACAAACCAGACCACAGCTGCTGTAGCCCCAGCCTACAATGGCTCCAGACAACCCCACCGCAATCGCAACCACCCGAAACCTCATCCGCGACACCCCCGATATATATATATATATTATATATACCCCGAACTTAGGATCTGGAATTGCCCTTCCGGGACGGGAAAGGGAGCAGAGCCGTTGTAGGGGGAGCACAGAGGGAGCACTGGGGGAGCACGGGGGGAGCACGGGGGGAGTACAGGGGAGCGCTGAGGGAGCACGAGGCAGTGCAAAGGCGCAGCAGGTGGGAGCCTGAAATGGGCTTCCTCTATCTCGGCTCAAGCTGCCTTTTAATGCTTTTCTGCTGCCTACACTTCCTATAGAATTTTATTCAAGTTTTACCTCGAGGCGGCAATTCTTACGCCGAATTCAATTTTAATACAATAGAAAATTACAAAAAACATTTGAAAGGTTATCGATTTTCTTCTTCATTAAAGACTGAAAAATATTGTTAAGAGACGTTGAGATATTGCGACCCTAGGTTAATTAATCTTAATCAGGCTGGAATGAAAGGGCCGTCCTAGCAGCAGGCATGCCGTGAGTAAATTCTGTAGACATAGCTGGGATAGGTGTATGATGGGTTGTGGAAGGATTTACAAAGTGACATGCGGAAAGCAGGAAGCTTGACCTGTGGACGACCGCCAACAGGGCAACGTGCAGGGCAAAGAGCGAAAAAACAATCAATCAATCAGTCAACCCAATCCTGCTCGTTGCTTCTTGGGCCCCTGCTCACCGCACCAGCACCAGCACCAGCACCAGCCACCCAACCCCCTCCGTGCGAGATTTCCCTGATTCCTGTGGCCCCGTCAACATCACTATTACGAGCTGTTTTGTCCCACCCCAGAGAGCTCTCGATTTCCCTCGTCTTGGCAGGTCAAGACGACAAAAATCTGCCCCTCACTCCATGGGAGACTCGCCCAGGTGCTGCCGCTTTAGTAAGCGCGTTTCGCGAGCATGGGTGATCGTTTACAATTTTCCTGAGGCTTTTGAATCTGCACCTAGGGATCTCGTTTGCCGTCGTATTTCCAAGACCGTCAGCCCAAGCATGAGATTTAGAAACGTCATCTTCTGCTCCATGAGGATCTGAATCGCAGTATCGTTCGAGCTTAAACTGATCACCATCTTGCTCGTGTCGAACAAGTGGAATGGAAGGTTGATCGTAACAAAGCATTGCACTCAGCTATTCCTCCTTCGCAGCAATCATGGGACATGTTCCGTCACACTCACGTTGATGTTGCGTCTTAAAATCATCTTCATCAACCTGAGTAATCCTGCATAGCGCTTCTATGCGACACCCATGATCCGTTTAATGGGCCTGCTAAATTTTGAGACATGGAATATTGTAGACATATGATTTTCCTAAAATTTCCAGAGCTGCGATGAGTCTAGAACGCGTGATTGATGAACATCCTGGCGTGATAGGGCGAGTGAGGTCTTGAAGTTTCGGCGCCCTAGCACACTGAAATGACGTCACCAAAAAGACCTATAAAACTCTGAGCCTGCCCGGGATGTTAGATGCCTGCCCAAAGAAGAGGGTTTTGCTCCCCAGGATACCTCCCAAACTCGGTGCCGCAAATTCCATTTCCTGAACTTTGACTGCCTACCAATCCGCCACCTACCGTGAGCAGGCCGGCCCTACGAGGAGCTTTTACCAGCGAACAAATGATCGAGCTTGCCGGCGACTTCGACACTGACCTCCCGAGGAGAGAAGGTCTTTCACAGGTGCGAAAACACAATTTGCCCGGTCAGGTTTGCAAGAATGGTGGTAGCTCTGCCGGCCATCGAGGGAAAGGCATGGCAACCCTTCAAGCTCGACGCACTCGGCATCATTACTCTGTTGGGGACTGACAGCCTTCGCCAATCGATGTCACGTCTCGTGCAAAGCGGTTTCGTAGAATACCTACCTCTTCTTGCACCACAAATAATCGCCGACAACACAATCACCAACGGTGTTCCTGGCTTCACTCTATTCAACATCACTGATGGCATACTCGCGACCGACTTGAGCGCCTGGTGGACCCGCTGGCTTACCTGCCAAGACGTTAATTGGAATACTACAGTACTTGATGTTTCTTCTGAGAAAAGAATGCGTCCGCTTGTCACTATCCGCTGGATTTTGATGCTGTTAGGAAATGTCCTTATTAATGTTGCAATCATCACTGTCCCAGTTTTACTCAAGGACTGGTACGGCTTTGCCGCATCCGTCAGTCTGGTAATGACTATCGTTGCGCGCGCTTACATCCTCCAGTCCCTGAGGTCGTCAATTGATCGTTGTGTCTTGAAAGCTGACAAGCAGATGGATCTGGTGAAACTGTTTTTGACATTGCCAAGTGGAAAGGCTGTTACAATCCATACAACAAGAGGCATTGCGACTGAGATCCTGTTGACAGAGCCACAGCCCAAACTCATCTATCTTTATCGTTTCTTTCAGTGGGTAGATTGGATATCTTTAGGTGTGCTAGTAGTCACCCTTGGGTCCGCCTCTCTACCTTTGCAGATCATCCTGATAGGAATCGTTCTAATCTCCACGTTCGTCGTTGTTCAAAGGTTCGGCTGCGATGAAAGGCACGTCGGGCGCCGTCTGGTCATTTCTTCAAGGACGTCCGTTCAACAGGAAGATAGACGCAGCAGCGCTTACCTGAACTTGAATTTGAGTATGGAAGAGGAAATGGCTATGATTAGCTGGCATTTGATTCCAATGAAATACAACACATTCTGGTGGAATCGTTATGAAAATGAGAAGCGCAAGGCGAATCAAACCGTGTTTTGAGCTTGTGCTTCCAAACACTAGTCAATGCGATGTGAAGCGCCACGATATTCATGTTTTCGGTACAAGACACGGAAAATTTGCCAATACTGTGTCAAACCCTTCAAAACAAGGCACATGTATCATCAGGCTATTAGGCAAATTCCGTATGAAGTGTTAGGAAGAAGAAGAGCTTAAAATTGAAATTTTGTCATATATGTCAGGCTTCGAGCTGCATAAGCAAGACGGTGATCTGGAAATGACTTTGCGTTTAAGCTAAGAGGAGAAATCTATTATGACTGCCGATTAGGCTCGCAAGGCCATCCTAAGGGCCAACCCGGACAAATTACCAGGATCAAGTAGCATTTCGAACAAAAACCTGGCAGTGGTGGTCATAGAAGACAGCGTCCTAGATCATGTCCAGAATCTACTTCAGGCGGATTAGGATATAGCATATCACCTGAGGAGGTGTTGCAAAGCCAACATGATAGTCCTCGAAAAGGCCGAAGAATCCGCGCCATTCAAGCCAAAAGGTCTATAGACCAATGGCGCTCCCAGACACTCTTATCAAGGCTCTCGAAACCACGACTGCGATGAACTCAATTACTGCACCATAGCTCATGGATTCCTACTGGAGAAGCAATTCTGAGCGAGGAGAGGAAGGTTGGTGGAAACGGCGCTGGAAGCCATTACGGATTCAGTGTACATGGTATGGAATGGTGGCAAGAACAGCGTGATCAATCTGCTATCCTTGGACGTCCCTGGAGCCTTCGATAACGTCTCCCAATACCGGCGATTGCAGAACCTGAGGGAAGGAAGGGTACTGAACCATAACGTTCAACCGAGATCGAGCTTCTTGACCGATCTATGGATATTCCTCGCGTTGGGAACGAGGACTGGCCCAGTGGAAAAGGTCGAGACGGGAATCCTGCAGGGTTTATCAGTCTCGCGAATGCGTTTTTTTCTCCAATGCAGTACTGATCCGAAAATATGCGAAGCTTGCCCTGTTGATCCTGGTCAGGGACTTCGTAGACGAGATCCACTTACTAGCTTTCAGAGGGAACATACGAAAGGGTTGTCAGGTGATGAAGCAGACCTCCAAAATTTGCGCGAGACCTAGAAGTATGAGCTGTTCCACCTCACAAAAAGTTCTAAAGGTTCAACTTTAAACAGGTTGATCACAGCCATTATATAAGCATCCAGCTTAGACAAGCTACAAGACTTACTTCTTGCGTTCAATAACAATCACAAATGACTAATATTGTTGAAAGTTGTGACTTGACTCTGTAGTTCTGAGATCTCGTGCTACCTCGTGCTCCAATTTGCTAAAACCAACACAGTCTCCTTGGCTTTACGGTATTAGGACTGGGTGTACCTAGGTTCACGAGATGTATGCAAGTGAGTCCAGTGACCAACTTCCATACAGAGAGTCCAGCGGGCCTGGGATTTATCAATTCAAAAAGCTAGTACCCTGGTCTCACTTCACTTATTTACAATGAATCTTGTACTAGCCTGAACTAGGTAAGCTTTGAATGGTACAATATGCACTAATGTCATGTCCAACTGTCAAGAAAGGCTTTGAGGTGTATTGTGCAGAGGCTTAGTTGTGGCAGCAGGGACAATGCACCAATCATGGTCCAAACGAAATGTCCAAGGCTTCTTCCATATTCACAAAATGCGCCAATTCTGATTTTGAAGCAGCCTAGCTCCTTCGATGATCGAGATGCTGCCCTCTTCAAGAACAACACGACTTGGTCGCTTTTTAAGTGCCGAGATCTCCACGAGGCCCCTTGCTGAGTTGATGTTTTCCTCGTTCTTGTCATAGCTGAGGCGAACGGGCCTTACGAATTTCGTAATGAGAAGCCCGTTGTTTTGCTTGAGTACTGTCACAAGAATTGCGTTGTAAAAATCTTGGACAGGAAATATTCCGGTTGAATCCGGAGTATATACACATATCAACGCAATACAGTCAGTGGACTGCTTGCTGATTCCGTACCATGGATCTATACATCTCTGTCGTCCACGTTCTTTTCCGAGGTCAAGAGAGCTTGTTTCGAACGAAACTCCTGGGAGTATAGGATCGAATTCAGCCGCATAAAGGTTCTTTTTCTGGTCGAAAAAGTGAAATATATTCCAGAGACTGTGACGGGGAGGATCAAGTAGAAATCCGGGACCTAGAATTTGCAGACCCTTTATGCGCCTTGGAGATGTAGTTGACTCGTTTGATCGTAGTATTGGAGTACAGAAGGAAGCTTGGAGCATCTGGGGCCCTTCAGCAAGGGGATGACGGAGGGTTTCAGGAGCCCAGCCGTAGCCTTCCTGGCTCAGTCTCTTCGCTCCCCCGAAGATAAATTGCGTTGGTATTTTAGAAAAATTTGACCAAAATACCCTCATTTTGTGTTCTTCTGGAGCTCGTATGATCGATTTCATTTCAAAACCAAGAAGAGTACCTAGGCACAAAGCCTCATCAGATGGAACAGAGGTGCCTCTAAACTTCAACGTGTCCCTAAGTGCCAACAACTTCTCGCCGGGTTCTGCATTCTCCATATTTTTGAGGCCATAAAAATGATCATATTGGTTTAGCAACGTTGCACGCAGGCAGTAGTCAGCGACTTCAGGGTTTCTCCAGAGCCTGTGAATAGCACTTTCAACATCCTGGTAGATGGCATCTCGGAATTGAAACGCAATTTTTTTGGCAAGTATGCCTTCTTGTAGTGTCCAAAGTCTTTCATTCCAGTTGGAGCAAGCTATCTTCAGAAGAATCTCAACATCAGATAAGCCACCTATGTCTTGGGAGGTAAGCCATGCGTCAAGTACCAAAACCCATTCAGCTAAAGCGTAGGTGTCTCTCATCTTCAAAAGTGCGAGATTTTGTGCATCCCCTGGTTGGAATGGGCAGCATATTGTATCGACCCAGAAGGGAGTCTCAGGAGACCCAGTTGGACCACATAATAGTCTAATTGACTTGCTAATACGAGAGAGCTGGCAGCGAGGCAGAGAATTAGCCGATGGGTTTCCCAGGCCATCAGACCAAACGTGGGAAATTGCGACGAACGGAGTTCCTGGACGGAACTCCCGTAGGGCGAGGTTCGCGTTATCTTCGAGATGATCTGAAAACATTATAAGGGGAAAGGTTTTCCCGGCGAGGATCGAGGAAAGGTCAAGGTCAGTTACCCTTATGTGGTTGCAAGAGCAATCTGACTTGGTGTGAGCTGTCTGGTAGCTATTTTCGTCAAGATTGCTGACGGAGCAGTAAGTCGAGGTGCAATCTGTATGATCTTTCCCTGGGCTCGGATTGTCGAAATAGCTCACATAATAGGTAGTAGTAGCGTTAAAATCTATTAAACATCTTACTGCCTTTTTGAGGCACCACTCCTTCGAGAGCATTTTTTTGCAGGAATAGGAATTGCCATTTTTGTGAGCCCAATCATGGCTTGTAAAGCTACTGAATTTAGCATAGCTTTTTGATATTTCTTCAGGTGTTAGGTGTTCCATGTTCCAGGTGTCTGATTTGAGAGCAAACTTTGTAGAAAAAGCAGGACCATCTGCTTTGTCTATCGGCACTAAATGCTGATATTCCCGAAACACCAAAGCACACAAAAATTCTGCTACTGTAGAAACAGACAAGGCGAGCTTCGCGTCCATTTCATAGCCGCAATTGCTCTGTGCAAATGTGAAAAATGCACTTTTGGCTTCTTTCAAGCAAACAATTGCTTTCTTCAAACCAGACATCATCGGATATCCTAGTTCGTTGGGCTGGATCCGCCATTTGTCACGGTTTTTAAGAGATTTGGTGCTGATGATTATTTCCCCGCTTTCATCGGTGGTAGTGAACTCACAAAAGGTAGCCTTTCGCCCAAAAATCGTGGAGATTAGACCAAAAAAAAGCCAGGTTTGTATAAATGGAGTGGGATCTTGGCCCCAAGACCTCCTTGAGATGGCATCGCGCCAGCCCGTGCGATCAGGATATGCGATAAAGTTTTTCCCATCCCACTCTTCCTTTGTAAACAAAGGAATCTTAACCAGATGGCTTGTAAACTTTGACGGTAGTGGTACGTGCTCCATTTGTAAAAGGATGAACAAAGTCTTCATTCATCCGCTAGTTTTAGCATCAAGTCGTAAAGCTGGTGAGCTATCTCTGAGTGCTAATGCGGCGCAAAAGAAGTGGAATCTTGTCATGTGTCAGGCTGATATGCGTGATAAAAGGGAGATGCTAGTGTTTTTTGTGGTCGAAGAAATGTATCGAATAGAGAAAGTCGAGCGACTTTAAGGTGTCGGTCTAGTGATAACCTCGCCGCTGCTTTGTCTTGTAGCCTGCTGCGAAGGACCTTTAACCGGCCAAAGTCCTCTCCGTAAGGCAGCAACCGCCCCTACCCTGCTTCAGGCTGGGCTAGGTACCATGCGCGTCTCACCCCGGCTTGGATGACCCTCGCCGGCATCTCTCGACGGTAAAGCGGCGCTCACCCGAGTCTCGAAGGGAGATGCGACCGGGGCAGATTTTTCTTGTCTTGGCCTTGTTTACCCCTCGGTGGTTATTGTACAGTACAAATTTGGCGGGGGGCGCGAAAATGTGTGACGCCAAAACATTATCAACATTTTCTTAACCGACAGATGCTAAAAGCATTAAGATGTACCATACAAATCAACTCCGACCTAAGGAAAACACTCAAAGTATTTAATTGCCTCTCTCCTCCTTGGCTTTAAGCCGAGCAAGTCGTCAATACGTATAGATATGGATTGAAGGAGCAAGCGCATAGAAGAGAGAGCATATACGAGCTTTGTTACAAGGTCAGGCAGCAAAGATGGAATCCTTTTAGGGTGGGTGAAAATTCATATCTGGCAGCTGAATGCCTTTCCCCATAATGGATTGGAATTTAAATCAAAAAATCTGAAGGGGCATTTAATTGCATGTAGGACGGAAACCTAGAGCATAGATATTCTGAAAAACCTCTCATATGCGCCTAAGCAAAGAATATCTCTATTTATACCTAGATTTTCCTTCAATACGCTGCTGCTTTATGCCTTTATAGCGTTTTAGATTCGTCGCACCGAAGCCAAATATATAACTCGCAAGGCATGAATTGTTATGTACATCTGGAAGGATACACTTGCTTGAGACACAATATTAAATATTACCTTGATAGTAATCAGAGAGGCTGCTGGAAATGGACGCTCAAACGTCGGCAAGTAAGTCTTGCGGCTGCTTTCCGCTTCGAGGCCTAGGAGGTGGGTAAAGGGAAGCACGGGAGAGCAGCGAGGGAGCATCGAGGGAGCAAGGGGAGCACAAAGGGAGCACATAGCCGAAATGGGTCTTAGCGCGAGAGCAATGCGGCGGTATCGTATATTTAAAACTCAAGGTTACTATATATCTATTATATACACCCCGAACTTAGAATTGGCAATTATCGTTTTTGATCAAGAAAGGGAGCAGGGCCGCTTTAGAGAGAGCAACGAGGGAGCAAGGGAGAGCAACGAGGGAGCAAGGGGGAGCATTGAGGGAGCACTAAGGGAGCAACGAGGGAGCAAGGGGGAGCACTGTGGGGCAGTGCAGGAACGCAGCAGGTGGGAGCCTAAATTGGCTGCCCTATATTCAACTATAGTTGCTCGCATTATTTATGATGTTTGTCAACACTATTGCTTGGCTTAGTCTTATGCTATCTAGAAGTCTTCAAGTTCTAACCCTTGCGATAGAGTCAATGAGAGAGCTATCTATAGCAATGGCGCCCACGTTAGAGATTATTCGACTACTAAGTAATAGAATAAGAAGTAGCACTTACTTATTATCGAAATCTTGTTTGTAAAAGATGTGACATTTTAATATAAGATAACGAAAATACGCAAGTTGAAGTTAAAAATTTGTTTAGCACTAAAACGAAAGCAAAGAATTTTTTTGAATAAATATTAGATGCGAAAGTCAAAAGCTATATAAAGTATTCTTCGTAATACTATAAGAAGCGCTACAATATACAATATGTTATTTTGATATTATTAATTATGCTATAGTCGAATAATTAGATAATATTAGGCTATGAACTTGGGAATGTTTGCTATTAGTACTAGCGATTTATTTGCAATACATATGCGATCTCTCCCACTTAGATCTTAGAACCTTAGCTACTTAATACACTATTAAATTGTATAGTGCAATCTATATATACATCGCGATAAATCTCTATTGTTATAATTGTTTACTAATTAAAATTATGTCTTTATCTTGTTATATTAAAGCTTAACGCAAAAATTTAATTACAACAACAAATATCAAAACAACAAGTTATCGACATGTCTCTAAAAACAATCTTAGAAATTTAGAAATTCAAAAACTCAAAAATACAAAAAAAAGAGTATAAAAGACAAATTAACTTTAACAAATTATCAAAATTAAAAACTTAAAAAATCAAAAACATAAAATTAACAATTTAAGAATCAAAATATTATTAAATTAAAAAGCAAGAAAAAAAAACAAAATTAAAGTATTAAAAATAGCAATAGAAATTGTAAATTTAAAGATTAAAATATTTTATTAAAATTGCAACTAGTATCTACTATTAAAACAATAAATTGTTCGCTAACTATAATAACGTTATTGAAAGAATTTTTTTAACAATATAATTAATTTGTTTGCTTAAAAGCAAAAACACTATTTAAATTTTCTTCTTAATAGAGATTGAAGCAACTCTTTAATGCGAAAATATTTTGTTAACAATAAATCGACAACTAACTAGAAAAAACAATAGATTAAAAACGTCTATTTATAAACAATTAAAAAAATAGAGAAACAATAAACAAAAAAACAACGCAAAGTTAAAAAGAAAAAAGAAAATCTTTTTTTAATATTTTTGCAAAGAAAAGAAAAAGATTTGCAAATCAAAAATATTATTTTTTAAATTAGCTATTATTACTAATTTTTTTAATTTGAAAGTTGTTACTTTATTATTTGTTATTAAGTTGTTCTCTTAGAAACAATATCTTAAAACAATAGAAAAATTGTAAAACTTTTCTTCGATATATTTACGTTAACAACAAGTTTATTTAATAATTTTATAAAAATTGTAGAATTTTATTACTACGTAATCTTTATATTTTTTTTAAAAATATTAAAAACATTGCATTTTAATAAACTTAATATTATTAATTTTTTAAATTAATTTTCGAATCTTTGTAATAAATATAAAGTTATCTTTTAATACAAAATTATTAAATTGTCTCGATATTGCAACAAGCTTATAGAAGACTTTATTAAATCTATTGTTATCTAAACAAATAAAAAATAATTTAAAATAATAAATAAATTGAAAAAGAAATATAAAGATAAGAATTTAAATTAAAAAATTAATTTTTGTGCTTTTTTTAAAATTTTTAAAAGACATATTAAGAGCGAAGTCAAATAATATTTGTAAATATAATCGACAATTTAAAATTATTTTCTTAAAACTTATTAAATTTGATTAAGTTAATAAATATATTAAATTTTTGTAATATTTGCACTAAAATAATACAAAAATATAAAGTTAATTTAAACAACGCAATTACTATAATATTTAAATTGTTATATAAAACAATTATAAAATTGATCGAAAATAAGACAATTATACAAGAAATAAATATTAATAGCAATTAAATTGCTTAGCGAATTACAAATATTAATATAAATAAATTAATAAATATAATAAGCAAGAAGCAAAATTTAATAAAGAAAAAAATTATATTAAAAATAGTTTTTGCTTTTCTAATATTGCTAGCAATTGCAATTAAAAACACAAAAATTAATCAAATACTAAATAACTTAATATAAGCTTTTAAAGATCTTAAGATTAACAATATTTATAAAATAATTAAAAACAAAGTTTATTAAATAATTTAACAAGTAATAACAATACAATTATAAGAAACTTCGCATATTGTATTTTCTTAAATTTAAATAACAATCTAGAGTTTATTACAAAAAACAATTTATATTTATTAAAAATTTGCTCTTGTTTCTAAATACAATCGATCTTAATTAAAATTAAATAAATATTTGTTTTGTTATAATTTGTATAGATAATAAGTTTGTTTAAAGTTAACAATCTTAATAACAAATAAAAAGATTTATATAAACAAAAGCAACAAAATGTGCTATAGATCTAACAATTTTAAAAATAAAAAAATAAAGTTGTCTCTTAATAATGCGAAAATAAAAAAAAAAGATTATAAGAATTTGTCTTTAATAGAAAGCGCAAAATTGTGTTTAAAATTTTATAATTACAATAGTAGCAATAAGATTAAATATTAAATTTTTGTCAAAAAATAAAAAAGATAGTAAATCGAATTAAACAATAATAAAAATTTAAAAAATTTAATTAAAAAATTTTTTTTTAAGCAATAGATACTTTAAAAGCTTTTAATAGAGCAATTAATTAAAAAAATTAAAAAAAAAATTAAGAAAAAAAAAATTCTCGAAGATTAAGAACGTTAAATCTAGAAATTATTTAAAAATAACAAAAATTTTAAGCGAAAAAATATATATAAAGAAAAAAGTAATAAAAACAAAAGTAAAGAATATTATAATAAAAAACGTTTTTATAATAATTAATTCTAATTTAAGAATTATTAAATATTAGAAAAATAAATCTAAAAACAAACAAAAGACTTTTGCAAACTATATATAATAAACAAAATATTCGAAAAAAATATTGTAAATTATAAAGAATTAAATCAATTTTAAAACTTTAACTTAAAATATTTTTATTTTAAAAATAAAAATAAAATTAATAGATTTTTTAGATTTTTGTTTTAATTTAAGTTGCTTTTTTTTTTGTTTTTTTTTTAATAAGAAGTTTGGTACTATAGTAACAAAAAAAAATTTAAAAATTTACAAAAAAAAAGGAAGAAATAATTGTTATTATAAAATTAATTAATGCTAAATTTATTAAGATTATTTATTTTAAAAATATTGTTACAAAAATAAAATCTTTTAGAACTATATATTTTGTTGTTTGTCTAATTACGTAAATATAATTAGAAAATATAAAAGTTAAAACAATATTTAATAATAATGCAAAAATCAATAATATTAGCAAGAATCTTGCAAACAAAATTAATTTAATTATTTAACAAAATATTTTTATTTTATTAATAAAAATTACAAGAGCATATATTTGTTTCGAAGAAATAATAAAAAATGCAAAAATATTAAGTAAAAAAAAAAAAAAATTATATTTTTATCTTTATTGTTTTTTGATTTAATTATAAAATTCTATTAAATCGATCTTTTTAACAAAGTGTTCGAATAAGCTTTATAAATATAAACAATAACTTTCTAAAATTAATAATTTATTTTAGAAACAAAATAAAATATATTAGTATTTTAAAAATATTTGTTAATTATTTTAATAACAAGAATAAGAATATTATATTTTTAAAGAAATTTTTAAATCTTTAGATAATTATTTAATTAATACAATTGCTTAACTTCGCAAATCTAATTGTAAAAAATCTTCGAAAATAAAAATAAAAATTATTAGAATAACAATGTTGCAAAATAAAATTTAAAGAAAAAATAAACAAAATTTTAATTAATTAAAGCAAGCAAACAATATTAGTATCTACTTATCTATTAATATAATTAATTAAAATGGAACAAATATTTAAAATAATATTATATTTTAAATATTTTTAAAATTATTGTTAATTCGAACTTTTTAATTATATTTTATAAAAGAAATTTTTACTATTTAATTGTTCAAAAAGTTTAATATTCTTTGTTAATTTTTTATTGCGTTGTATTTATTTGTTTAAATAAATACAATATATAAGCAAAAGATTTAAAAAACAAATTTAATAAATATAAGCAATTTAAATGATTCTATTTTAAACAAGTATCTAAATTAAGAAAAAATATTAAAATTATTAATTACAAAGAATTTCTAAAAGAAACTTAACAAAAAATATAATTTTTTTTTAATATTTAAGTTTTTAAGTATTAAGTACAATTTTTGTTTTATTAAAAAATATATTTAAAAACTAATTGTAAAGTTTAAACTCTTTTTGCAAAAATAATTTTTTTTGATTATAATTTTTTTTGATTATAAGATTGTTTTAATATAGAGCTTTGCTAAAATAAACAAAATTAAATTAAAGATTATATTTAATTAAGAAATTTGTACTATAAAATACAAGATATAGCAAGTTCTAAAAATTTTAATTTTTTAAGTATTAAATTCTATTATAATTAAAATATTAAAAAAATATTTTTAAACAAGTTTGCTAAAATACTATTATAGCTTTTATTAAAATTCTTAATTTCTAATAAAAAAAAAAAAAGAAAAACAAGTATTGTATAGTTAATGCAATTATAAAAATAAACAAAATAATTGTTCAAAATACTAATATATCTTTTAATGTTAAAGAGTTTGCAAAAGAATTTGTTAAAATAATAATTATATTATTAATTAATTTCTTTTTAAGATATAATTAAATAAATTTTGCATTAAAGAGTTGCAATTTTATTGTTTTTATAACTTTTTTTAAATTGCTTAGAATAATTTGTCTATTATAAAATACTACTAATTCGATTGCTTAATTTGTTAAAATTGTAATATATATTTTTAAGAATTTTTTTAACAAATATTATTAATCTGTAAACAATATAAATATAAAAAAATTTAAATTAAATTATAATAACAAGAAAATAATCTTAAGAATTAAATTATTTGTTTTAGAATATATTTAGTAGTTAAATACAATATTAATAAACCTAAAATTGTCTAAATATATTACATTTAGCAAAAAATCTTAATTTTACAAGTTAGAAATCAAAATTGTCGATTTTGTATATAATTTTAATAAATAATTCTTTAACAATATTAAGATTATTAAGATTATTAAATAATTATTGTGCAAAAACGTTTTTAAAGCTAGAGTCTTTATAAAAGTATATATTTATTATTAAATTTAAATATTAAAGTCTATAATTGTCGCAAAGTTAATCTATTATTTGTTTAAAACAAAATATATTTTTGTTTAAAATTTAAAATAACAAGATGTTATAAACAAATTAAAGATTGCTTTAACAAATATATTAATAATATATATCTTAAATTATTTTATTTTAGCTAGCAAAATTATTTTAGTTGTAAATTCTAGTTTAAAGAGTTAAAAAATTATATTAATACAAATTAATACAATAACAAAAAGAAAATATTTTTTACAATATAAAAGTAACTCTTAAAACAAACAAAATTTTTAATACAATATTAAAAAGCAAAAATATCGAAAGTTTATAAAGATCTTAAAAAAAATGCAATTTTAATTGTACAAAATTCAATTTATAATTAAAATCAATACAAATATTTTAATAATTTAATTTAATTGCTTTGCAACAAATTTATCTAGCGTTTTAGTAATTTACTAATTAATTTAAATTTGTTTTTTCGATTTTAATATACAATATATATCTAGTTAAAAACATATAATAACTAACAAACTTTTAAAAAGATTAAAAGAATTGTTCAACAATATTAACAAAATTAATAAAAAAGATATTGATAATTTTATTAATAATTAATTAAATTATATTTGCGTTTGTTTTACACAAATAACAACATTAAAAAAGAACAAAAATATTTTCGAAAACAAGTATTTTAATAAATTCGAACAAATTGTTTGATATTTAATCTTGCTACAAAGATTAAATATAAATTAGAAAAATTTTCGCAAATTTAAAAATTATACTCTTTATTTTTTAAAAAAAGAAAAGCGTTTATTTTAAAAAGTAAACAAAAATATGTCTCTATATAAAGTAGTAAATTAAACAAAAAACAAGAATTAAATTGTAAAAAGCTTGTATAACGAAAGTAATTATAAAAAAAAAAAAAAAATTTATTAATATATTGTAAATCAATATTAATAGCAAAATTTATTTGATTTTTACAAGAAATATGTCGCAAGTTGCAATAAATATTAGCGAAAAGCTTTTAACAAACAAGAGAAAATTATATACTTAATTTATATTTTTAATTTGTAAAAAAAGATTGTTGTAGACTATATTTATATATTAATTGCAAAAATATCTATTAAAGTAAATCTAATAATTGTTCGAAATAATCTAATAAAATAGATAAAAATTAAGTTTAAATCTTAAAATACTTGTTATAGTAAAATTTCTATAGAAGAATATTTTCTATTAATATAAATATATTAAGAAAATAATTATAAACAATAAACTTAAAAATAAAGTCAATATAACAATTAAACTTTTAAAGAGATATAATGTTAAAAAAGTAACAACGTCGATTTATTATTTATAAGCAAATAAAATAATAAAAAGAGAGCATAAATTTATTGTTAATATTTTGTTCAAACTAATTAAGAGAGTTTTTACAAATTAATTACAACATTTGCACATAATATTGTAAATTAATAGAACAACAATTTAAAAATTTATTAAAAAAATATTGTTTTATCTTAAGTTCGAATACAAAACTATATTATTAATCGAAATAAAATATTTAATTTAATATATTATAGATTAAGAAAAAGTTTGTTTAATAATAAATTTATTAACATTGCAAACAAAACAATTAAAAAAAAGAAATAAAAATGTCTAAAAAATAGTTTTGCGTCTTTGTTATTTTAAAGAAGTAAACAAAAATCTTTTTAATAATAATTATTAGTTGCTAATGCGTTCATTTTAAATTAAAGATTTAATTTTATTATATAATATTAAACTTAATAAAAAATACAATGTAAAACTATTTTTTCAATAATTAAATTTTTTTAAAATAAAAGAAAAAAACAAAATTAAAAACTTTTACGTTTTAAAAGAAATTAATAGCATAAGACTTAAAAGTATCTATTTAAGAAATTAATTAAAAAAATATATAAAAAGAAATTAAAATCTTTAGATCTTCGCAAAGTTAAAAAACAATAATAAAAAAATAAAAGATTGTTTTATGCAAAAGACAAAGAATTAGTTTAATTAAAGCAACAAAAGATTGTTTGCAATTATTATATTATTGCTATCTTATTACAATTATTTGAATTATATAAAAGTATAAGATTTTTTTTTTAAGAGAAGAAAAGTTGCAATCTTTATATTTATTTTACTTGCAAAAGCTTTAATCTAGAGTTTATTAATTTATAAATATTAAAAAGTAATTTAATTACGCAAAGTAATTTACAAAATATTATAATTTCGAACATTCAAAAAAAAGAAATAAAAAGATAAAAAAATTAAAAAGTTAAGATATTAACAATTCTAATTAATTAAGAGTAAATAAACAATATTAGCATTTATTTATTTACTCTAATTAATTAAAATTAACAACTAGAAAGCAATCTAAAAGTATTAATAGCAAATTTTGATTTAAAGTTTTAAAATTTTAAAAATCTTTTTAAATTATAAAGAACAAGTTTTAATTATTTTTTACATAATATTTCTTAATAATAAAAGTAGCGAAATTATATGTTAATTATGTTAGCTTTATACTTGTTTACAAATTAATATATAAATAAATGCTAATATAATCTTTTTGCGTAATTGATAATATAAATAATGCAAACAATAATCAAATCTATAAATAAAGATTTTTTGCACTTAAAGCTTTATATTTGTTAAATATTTAAAATAAATTATTGTTTTATTTATTAAAATACAACAACTTAATAATTTAATTCTTTATTTACAAAATTCTCTTTTTCGATTTATTATTTTTGCATAAATTTTTTTTTATTAAGCTTATATTATAACAAATCTAGAGCGACAATTACAAAATACTAGATATAAACAATTTTTTACAAAAGAAACTTCTTAATTTTTATCAAAAAATTAAAATTAAAAACAAAAATTATTATTTATATTAATAGAAAGATTTTGTAAAAAACAACAACTTGCATTTGCTAAACAAAGTATAAGTTAAACTTTAATAACATTAATATAATTTTTTTGTAATTAAAGATTAATTTCTTTAATTAAATTACTTTAAGCGCAAAGTTAATAAATACTATTGTAGTAATTATAAATATTGTAGTATTAAACTTCTTAAATTTAAATTTAAATTAAATTGCAAAAAACAATTATTTAATCTATAGAAGACAATTTAATTATTAAAAATTGCGTCTATATTTAAGTAATTAATATTTTACTTTAATATAATAAAACTACTAGCAATAAAAGAAAAAAATAAAAGAAAAATCTTTAAAACACAATTCTAGATATTTTAAAAATAATTAAAAATTAAACGCAAGATTTGTAATAAGCAATTAATAGAAATATTCAAATACTAATAGATAATTTATTATAACAAAAACCGAAAAACGCAACACAAAAGATTAATTAAAACAAAAAACTACAAATTTAAAACAATTAAATTTAACTTTGCAAACTATAGTTATTAAAGATTGCAAATATATTGTTTAGAAATATAAATTAATTAATTATTAAAACAATGTTGCAAATAGCAAAGAAATATTAAAATTTATAAAGAATTTTAAAGAAATTAAATTAAACTATATATAATCGACTTAAATATTATATTATAAAATTGAAACGCGTTGCTAACTATAAAATTAACAATTATAATAAAATAAATATTAAGAAGTTCAAAAATACAATAGTGTCTATTAAACAAAAGCTTTTAAAAGTTAAAATAAAAAATTATTTTTAAAAATATAATTTGATAAAAATTTTAAATGCAAAACTAAAGAAGATTTGTTAAACAAAAGTTTAAATATTTTTTTTTTTTTTATAAAAGATGCAAAGAGAACGTAGACTTAAAGCAACAAATAAGAAGAATCTAAATTGTTAATTTTTTAATTAAAATTAAAGTCGAAGTCTAAAGATAATATAACGAGATAGGAACAAAATTCCGATTAGTAGACAATTATAACAATAGAGAGTTATCGCAATATATGTATAAATCGCACTATACAATTTAATAATATATTAAGTAGCTAAGATTCTAAGATTTAAGTAAAAGAGATCGTATATATATTGCAAATAGATTGCTAATACTAATAACAAACATTTTTAAGTTTATAGTTTAATATTATCTAATTATTTAATTATATACGATTCTCTCTCTTTTAATAATTGCTTCTACTCGTATAGAAATTGTAATAAAAAAATAATAAAATTGCTCTTATTTTTTCAAAATCGTTAAGTTAGATTTTTTGTTTCTCTTGTTATTCGAATCGATTGCGTAAAGAATGTAATAAATTAGTTTACATAAAGCTTTCTTTAAAGTTAAAAGAATTATTTGATTAAAATTAAATATTTGATAAAATTAATTGTTGTAAGTTTTGCTTATTCTCTAGAGACAATAACAACAATAATAAGTTTCTTTAATATAAATCTAAAAGATTAATCTAAAAGAAAAGTAACAATAATAAAATAAGTTATTGCTATTGTACTTGTGTTAAACTCTTTAAGACAAAAAATAAATATATAATTTTAAAAGTTATTTCTAGTTTCAAGATACTTAATTTAAATTGTTAACTTAGTTTTAATTTATAATATTTCTTTTTAATTTTAAATTAAAATAATAAAATTTTCTCTTTTTTGTTAAAACAAACAATTGAAGACTTAAATTTTATTATTTTTTTATAATTAATTAAATAAAAATCTAAATTAATTTAGATATCAAATTAATATATATTAAGTATCTTAAAATCTTAAAACTTTATAAATTGCATTTATAAATATAATTTAAATACTTTACTCTTTATTTTTTAAATCTTTCTTTATATTAATTTTATATAATATATTGTATATTCTCGAGTTTGCTTTATTAAACAATTAAATTTCTTTGTATCTTCGAACAATGTTTTTAACTTCTTTATTACTTTTGTCGAATTTTAAAACGCATATTTTATAATAATATTTTTAATATTAAATATAAAAAAGAAGTTGATAGCAACTTTGAAACAATAAAATATATTAATTAAAGATAAATTTAACAAAGTTAAGTTTTAACAAATTGCAACAATATTGTTTCTTATATTTATTCAAAAATTCTTTAAAGTTAATTTATAAAAGACAATTTAATTATCGAAAATTATATCTATATTTAAGTAGCTAACATTTTGTTTTAATATAATAAAACTACTAGCAATAAAAGAAAAGAACGTTTGAAAAATCTTCGAAACATAGTTTTAAATATTTTGAAAATAATTAAGAATTAGACGCAAAATCTATAATAAATAGTTAATAAGAACGTCTAAGTACTAATAAATAATTTATTATAACAAAAATTAAAAAACGCAACACAAAAAATTAATCAAAACAAGAAACTACAAATTTAAAATAATTAAATTCAACTTCGCAAACTATAATTATCAAAGATTGCAAATATGTTGTTTAAAAATATAAATTAATTAATTATTAAAACAATATTGCGAATAGCAAAGAAACGCTAGAATCTACAAAGAATTTTAAAGAAATTAAATCGAGTTGTATGCAATTAACTTAAATATTATACTATAGAATCGAAACGCGTTGCTAATTATATAATTAACAACTATAACAAAATAAATGTTAAAAAGTTCAAAAATACAATAGCGTCTATTAAACAAAAGCTTTTAAAAATTAAAATAAAAAATTATTTTTAAAAATATAATTTGATAAGAATTTTAAACGCGAAGTTAAAGAAAATTTGTTCAACAAAAGTTTAAACAATTTTGTCTTTTTTTGTAGAAAATATAGAGAGAACGCAAACTTAGAACAACAAATAGAAAAAATCTAAATTGTTAACTTTTTAGTTAAAATTAAAGTCGAAGTCTAAAAATAATAAAACTTACAAAAAATAAAATAAGAAAAAAGACAAAAGACAAAAGACAAAAACTTAGAGTCTTTTAAAGAAGCTTCTTCTTTGTTATTACAATTGCGAAATTTAATATTAAGATTATCTTCTTTAGATCTTAGATTATTTAAAGTTGTTAATACAACAAAATTACATATTTTAATTATTGAAATCGCAAAAATCTTTCTAAAGACAATAGCTATCTTTATTTTGACAAATAAAAAAAACAATACAAAAAATTATTTATGTGTAAAAGTAAGCATAAATTTGCAATATTAAATTAACTATTATTTAGCAATATTAATTAAAGTTTTTCAATTGATTAAACTAGCTATATCGATCGAAAAACAAAAAACAAATTTAGTTATAATTATATTAAAATTAATTGTTTGCATAGCTTATTAAAGAAAGCTAAAAATTTGTTAAAAACAAATTAAGTTTTAAATAATTAAATTAAGAGACAAATAATTTAGTATTACAAGAAACAAAACAATATCTTAGCGTTTATAAAACAAAATAAATTAAATTTTAAATTTAACATTTGTTTGTTTGTTTTTAAAAATCTTTTGAAACAATATATTTATAAAAGAGAAAAACTAATTTTCTTATTTAACAATTTTTAATAAGCTAATATTTAACTTTAAATAATAGACAATATTAATTTAGCAAAATAAAATTAATATAAAATAATTGTTTGTTAAAATTAATTTGTTTACTTAATTGTTAATTCGAAGTATTAGATATAATCGCATCTTTAGAACAAATTGCAAATAATATTATATTATTAGCGAAAAAATAATAATTAATAAAAAGAGTAACTTCTTAATTGTTTGTTCTCTATATTGCAAATAATAATATAAATAAATTAAAATTTTTATATAATACACGTACTTCTACAAGACAATTACAAATATAAATTGTTGACAATATTGTATTTGTTAGTTTTTAAAAAATATAAAAATTAAATATCGAAATATTACTTTAATTTTAATATAAATTAAAATATTTATTAAAAGTTTTAGCAATTGCAATCGATTAAGTTTTTTATTGCACAAAATAATTTATTTTGCAAAAAGTATTTGTTAGACGATTTTTATATTTAGATTGATATATAATTGCAAAAAACAATAAGAAAAAAATAATAAAACAAAAAAATACTAGAAACTAAGTTAACAAAGAAGAATTTACTAGAATAAGAATTGCGTTAAGCGAATATATTTTATTAATTTAAAGATATGCAAATTGCGTAATTCTAAATCTTTTATTGCAAATTAAAAATTAAAATTAATATAAAAATTAAAATGTTTTTTGTCTATATAACTCTATTAAAAAATAAAAAAATAATTGTCTTTCGCAATTTGATTTGAATTTAAATTTAAAAAGTTTAATATTATAACGTTTATAATTGCTATAATAATGTTTACTAATCTTGCGTTTAAAATAGTTTAATTAAAAAAATTAGTCTTTAATTATAAAGAGAATATATTAATGTTATTAAAGTTTAACTTGTATTTTGTTTAGCAAATACAAATTGTCGCTCTTTACAAAATCTTTCTATTAATATAAATAATAATTTTAATTTTTAATTTTAATTTTTTAATAAAGATCAAGAAGTTTCTTTTGTAAAAAATTGTTTATATTTAATATTTCATAATTGTTGTTTTAAATCTATTATAATATAAACTTAATAAAAAAAGATTTATACAAAAATAATAAATCAAAAAAAAAATTTGCAAACAAAGAATTAAGTTATTAAGTTGCTATATTCTAATAAATAAAACAATAACTTGTTTTAAATGTCTAACAAATATAAAGCTTCAAATATAAAGAATCTTTACTTATAAATTTAATTGTTGTGTATAGCATTTATATTATCGATTACGCAAAGAAACTATATTAATATTTATTTGTATATTAATTTGCAAACAAGTATAAAACTAATATAATTAACGTATAATCTTGCTATTTTTATTGTTAAAGAATATTGCGTAAAAGATAATTAAAATTTGTTCTCTATAATTTGAAAAAATTCTTAAAATTCTAGAACTTTAAATCAAAGTTTGCTATTAATACTTTTAGATTGCTTTTTAATTGTTGATTTTAATTAATTAAAGTAAACAAATAAACACTAGTACTACTTGTTTGCTTCTAATTAATTAAAATTGTTAATATTTCGACTTTTTAATTTTTTTATCTTCTTATTTGTTTTTTTTTAATATTTGAAATTATAATGTCTTGTAAATTACTTTACGTAATTAAATTACTTTAATAATATTTATAAATTAATAAACTCTAAATTAAAACTTTTGCAAATAAAACAAATATAAAGATCGCAACTTTTTTTTAAAAAAAAAAAATCTTATACTCTTGTGTAATTTAAATAATCGTAATAAGATAATAATAATATAATAATTGCAAACAATCTTTTGTTATTTTAACTAAATTAATTCTTTATCTTTTGTATAAAATTATTTTTTATTTTTTTATTTTTATCTTTTAATTTTGCAAAGATCTAAAGATTTTAATTTTTTTTTATATATTTTTTTAATTAATTTTTTGAATAAATATTTTTGAGTTTTGTGTTATTAATTTTTTTCAAAATATGAATTTTTTTAAATAAACTCTAAACTATCATTTAAATTTAAGAAAATACAATATGCGAAATCTCTTGTAATTGCGTCGTTATTGTTTATTAAATTATTTAATAAATTTATCTTTAATTATTTTACAAATATTGTTGATTTTAAGATCTTTAAAAGCTTGTATTAAGCTATTTAATATTTAATTAATTTTTGTATTTTTAATTGCAACTACTAGCAATACTAAAGAAACAAAGATTGTCTTTAATATAATTTTCTTCTTTATTAAATCTTGCTTCTTGCTTATTATATTTATTAATTTATTTATATTAATGTTTGCAACTCGCTAAACAACTTAATTGCTATTAATATTTATTTCTCGTATAATTATCTTATTTTTAATCAATTTTATAATTGTCTTGTATAACGATTTAAATATTATAATAATTGCGTTGTTTAAATTAATTTTATGCTTTTGCATTACTTTAGTGCAAATACTACGAAAAAGATCTTTTAAATATTACGAAAACTTAATATATTTATCGACTTAATCAAATTTAATAAACTTCGAAAAAATAATTTTAAATTGTCGATTATATTTATAAATATTATTTGACTTTATTTTTGATATATCTTTTAAAAACTTTAGAAAAGCATAAGAGTTAATTTTTTAATTTAATTTAAATTCTTATTTTTATATTTCTTTCTTAATTTATTTATTATTTTAAATTATTTTTTATTTGTTTAGACAATAATAAATTTAAAAAATTCTCTATAAACTTGTTGCAATATTAAGACAACTTAATAATTTTATACTAAAAGATAACTTTGTATTTATTACAAAAATTCAAGAATTAATTTAAAAAATTAATAATATTAAGTTTATTAAAGTGCGATACTTTTAACGTTTTTAAAAAAGATATAAAAATTACGTAATAATAGAACTTTACAATTTTTGTAAAATTATTAAGTAAACTTGTTATCGATATAGATATATCGAAAAAAAGTTTTGCAATTTTTTTATTGTTTTAAGATATCGTTTCTAAAAGAACAACTTAACAACAAATAGTAAAAATAACAACTACTAAATTAAAAAAACTAATAATAATAGCTAATTTAAAGAATAATACTTTTAATTTGCAAGTTTTTTTCTTTTCTTTGCAAAAACATTAAGAAAAGAATTTTTTTTCTTTTTTTAACTTTGCGCTATTTTTTTTGTTTATTGCTTCTTTATTTTTTTAATTGTTTATAAATAAACATTTTTAATTTATTGTTTTTTTTAATTAATTGTTAATTTATTATTAACAAATATCTTTGTATTAAAGAGCTACTTTAGTTTCTATTAAAAAAAGAGTTTAAATAGCGTTTTTATTTTTAAGCAAACAAATCAATTATATTGTTAAGAAGTTTCTTTTAATAACGTTATTATAGTTAACAAACAATTTATTGTTTTAATAGTAAATATTAATTGCAATTCTAATAAAACGTCTTAATTTTTAAATTTACAATTTTTATTGCTATTTTTAATACTTTAATTTTGTTTCTTCTTTTTTTGCTTTTTAATTCAATAATATCTTAATTTCTAAGTTGTTAATTTTGTGTTTCTAATTTTTTAAATTTTTAATTCTAATAATTCGTCAAAGTTAACTTGTTTTTTACACTCTTTTTTTTGTGTTTTGAAGTTTTTAAATTTCTAAATTTCTAAGATTGTTTTTAGAGATATATCGACAATTTGTTGTTTTAATGTTTGTTGTTATAATTAAATTTTCGTATTAAGCTTCAATATAGACTAATCGTTCGATTCTAATAGTTGGAACCGAATTGCATAAATTATGAAAATACTAACTATATTAGGTTAAAACTTGGCCTAATTAGATATAACTTTCGGGTCGGGTTATAGATTTTGGGGAAAAACCGACCCGAACGATTAGTCTACTTCAATATAACAAGATAAAAACAAAATTTCAATTAGTAGACAATTATAACGATAGAAACTTATCGCGATATATATATAAATCGCACTATACAATCTAATAATATATTAAGTAGCTAAGATTCTAAGATTTAAGTAAAAGAGATCGCATATATATTGCAAACAGATCGCTAATACTAATAATAAACATTCTCAAGTCTATAGCCTAATATTATCTAGTTACTCGACTACAACAACAAGATTTACAAAAAATAAAACAAGAAAAAAGACAAGAATCTAAAGTCTTCTAAAGAAGTTTTTTCTTTGTTATTATAATTGCAAGATTTAATATTAAGATTGTCTTCTTTAGATTTTAGACTATCTAAAGTTGTCAATATAACAAAATTATATACTTTAATTACTAAAATCGCAAAAATCTTTTTAAAAACAATAGTTATTTTTATTTTAACAAATAAGAAAAACAATACAAAGAACTATTTATATATAAAAGTAAATATAGACTTGCGATATCGAATTAACTATTGTTTAATAATATTAATTAAAGTTTTTTAACTAGTTAAACTAACTATATCGATTAAGAAGCAAGAAGAAGATCTAGTTATAATTATATTAAAATCGATTGTTTGTATAGCTTATTAAAGAAAGTTAGAATTTCTATTAAAAATAAATCGAATCTCGAATAATTAAATTAAGAGACGAATAATTTAGTATTACAAAAAACAAAACAATTTCTTAGCATTTATAAAACAAAATAAATTAAACTTTAAACTTAACATTTGTTTGTTTGTTTTTGAAAATCTCTTAAAACAATATATTTATAAAAAAGAAAAATTAATCTTCTTATTTAACAATTTTGAATAAGCTAATATTTAACTTTAAATAATAGACAATATTAATTTAGCAAAATAAAATTAACATAAAATAATTGTGTATTAAAATTAATTTGTTTATCTAATTGTTAATTCGAAGTATTAAATATAGTCGCAACTTTAAAACAAATTGCAAATAATATTATATTATTAACAAAACAATAATAATCGACAAAAAGAATAGATTTTTAATTGTTTGTTTTCTATATTACAAATAATAATGCAAGTAAATTTAAATTCTTATATAATGCACGTACTTCTACAAGACAATTACAAATATAAATTGTTAACAATATTGCATTTGTTAGTCTTTAAAAAATATAAAAATTAAACGTCGAAATATTACTTTAATTTTAATATAAACTAAAATGTTTATTAAGAATTTTAACAATTGCAATTAATTGTTTTTTTTATTGTATAAAATAATTTATCTTGCAAAAAGTATTTGTTAGAAAATTTTTATATTTAGATTAATATATAATTGCAAAAAGCAATAAAAAAAAATAACAAAATAAAAGAATACTAGAAACTAAATTAACAAAAAAAAATTTATTAAAATAGAAATTGCGTTAAACAAATATATTTTATTAATTTAAAAATATATATATTGCGCAATTTCAAATTGTTTATTCCAAGCTAAAAATCGAAATTAATATAAAAATTAAAATATTTCTTGTTTACGTAACTCTATTAAAAAATAAAAAAACTTTAAAGAATTTTTAAATAAATATAAGAAACAATATTATTACAATTTATTAAAATTTAACTTTGTTAAATTTATTTTTAATTAATATATCTTATTGTTTTAAAATTGCTATTAATTTCTCTTTTATATTTAATATTAAAAATGCTATTATAAAATATATACTCTAAAACTTAACAAAAGTAATAAAGAAATTAAGAATACTATTAAAAATGTAAAGAAATTTAATTGTTTAATAAAGCAAACTTGAAAATATGCAATATATTACGTAAAATTAATATAAAAAGAGATTTAAAAAATAAAGAATAAAGTATTTAAATTATATTTGTAAATATAGTTTATAAAGTCTTAAGACTTTAAAGCACTTAATATATATTAATTTAATATTTAGAACAATTTAGGTTCTTATTTAATTAACTATAAAAAAATAATAAAATTTGAGTCTTCAACTATTTGTTTTAACAAAGAAGAAAACATTTTGTTATTTTAATTCGAAATTAAGAAAAAATATTATAAATTAAGATTAAGTTAGCAATCTAAATTAAGTATTTTAAAGCTAGAAATAACTTTTGAAACTATATATTTATCTTTCGTCTTAAAGAGTTTAACGCAAGTACAACAACAATAACTTACTTTATTATTGTTACTTTTTTCTTAAACTAATTTTTCAAGTTTACGTTAAAAAAGCTTATTATTATTGTTATTGTTTTTAGAGAATAGGCAAAACTTATAATAATTAGCTTTATTAAGTACTTAATTTCGATTAAATAATTTTTTCGATTTTAGAAAAAACTTTATGCGAATTAATTTATTACTTTCTCTACGTAATCGATTTAAGTAACAAGAAAAACAAAAAATCTAATCTAACAATCTTGAAAAGATAAGAGCAATTTTTTAATTTTTTTACTACAACTTTTGTACAAATAGAAACAAAAGTTTTTTAATTTACTAATTAAGAAACAATTATTAAAAGAGAGAAAATTGTATATAGTCGAGTAATCAAGTAATATTAAGCTATAAACTTGAGAATGTTTATTATTAGTATTAGCAATCTATTTGCAATATATATGCAATCTCTTCTACTTAAATCTTAAAATCTTAGCTACTTAATATACTATTAGATTGTATAGTGCGATCTATATATGCATCGCGATAAGTCTCTATTGTTATAGTTATCTACTAATTGGAATCCTGTCCCTATCTCGTTACAATGCGTTGCATTTATTAAGATAAATAGATTTCAACTATATAGAGAGTTTATTGTAAGACTATAGCTATCTAGTTTAGGAACTTCGAACTTGCTCTTATTGCGATTACAAGATAAGCTTGAATCTTTAAAGTGCAATCTATACAATAACAAAGCAAGATAAGAAAAGAGAATCTTAACGCAACGCAACTAAGATTTTATTGAACGTCTAAATTTTGTCGACAACATTATTCAAAATTTTGATAAATTTCTTATAAGACGCATTCTCGAAAATTATTAAAACAACAATCTTAGCATAAGAATTGTATATTCTAATCTAGTCTTTAATAGACTTTCGTTTCGTCTTGTTTGCAACTTGTTATTTGAAAATATTTGTTTTTTTGATAGCATCTTTGATTGTATCTAATTTGATATCAAATATAGTTTTAATTATGTTGTTAAAATCGAAATAAAATTCAATATTTTTAAGTTTTTTTTACGAAATAAGTTACGTGAGTTTATTAGATTTAGTTGTTGAATAAATAGATTTTTGAATTATTTTTTCGATGTTTTGCGACTTGATTATAAAAGAGATTGCACTTTTCGCAATTTCTTTTAAACTAAACATATTTGCTATAATTCTAGAAATCTAAGACGTTATAGTTAGACTTTATGAATAAAAGAAATAATAAAGAACTTACTTGTTTATTGTTAATACTTTTGAGATTTCTAGATTAAAATTAAGACTAATCTTTAGTCTTTGCTTAAGCGATTAATTAAATATATATAAAGTATAATAAGTTTCAAGACTCAATAGTAGTCTAGACAAGTATAATAATAATATGTAAGTTACAAAGATTAAAGAGGCGCAAACTTAATTGCATCTAAGTTTAAGATTAGTTTAAATTAAAGATAGTTATAATTAAGATCTTTATTTGGCGTTTTGTCGACGTATTATTTATCTTCAAATTCTTATTTAATTATGTCGTTAATAAATTTCACTCTTTTACGCATTATTTAATTGACGTATTTTCGCAAATTAATAATCGTATTATTATTTTCTTATTTGTATCGAAATTGTTCGAAGAAGACTCAAAAATATGCGCACATAAAATTATCAAAAAATTATGCTTCTTTTAATAATATATACGAATTATTCTTTTAAAATACTTTTTAAAGATAAATGTAAACAACTTATAGAAAGAATTAATTGCGATTCTTCTAATACAATTGACAAACTTCAATGAAAAAGAACGCATAATTAAGCGCTATGTTTGCTTTAATATACTTAAATTAATGCGTATCGTAGCGATAACAATAGAAAGAAATAAATATGTCAATATAATAAAGATTATTAAAGATAATTTTAATAAGATATTTCTTTTTACGATAAATAATAAATACGAAATAATAGTGCGAATCTTTATATCTATTGTTGAATCGACTCACTATACGATCGCAAACAAGGTTGCAATTATAGACTTTTTTCGTATTCGACTAAATATATTAACATCAAGAGTATTTGCGTAGATCTTTTAGATTGATAGCGATAACTTTGTCGATACAAAGTATATTACAATGAAGAAAATGCAAGAAGAAAGTTTTGCTTTTCGCTAATTCTCGTTTTTTACGAAGAAACTTGTTGAAGTTATCGAAAAAATTGTAAATAGTAAGAGTTGACTCTTTTCAATTCGTTTTTCGAAATACGAAAGCTTATACTACAAAGAAAACTTAAAAGAAAAGGTTTGCGAAAATAAATTAAACGAACAAAATAAAGTAAATGTTTTCTTTGATTAAATTAATATTGAGTCTATCGCAAATAAATTATTTTAAACAAAGAAGCAAAATTGAATAACGTTAAATCGCAAATTATGTTTATTTTCCCATATATATTACGCAATACTTTATTGATCGAATTGTTACAAAAATTCGCTCAAAGAATTATTTAATTTCTATTAACAAACGAGAGACAACTTAAACTATTAAATTTGAACAATTACAATATAAACAATTTTTTTTCTCTTTTTCGAAGCAAAACATCGAATCAAAAGATTATATTTTGTTATTTTTATAATACGATTTTGTAATCTTATGTATTAAATCTAAGCAAGAAGATCTTGTCTTATTAATTTTTTAACATCTTGATCTTTATTAAAGTAACATCTTTTTACGTTTACAATTAACAAACATACTTAATATTATTAACTAGCAAGATACTTTAATACTTTCGTTCTTTCTTTAATTAAAATTTCTTGTTTTTTGTAATTATAATTTAGGGCGTTTACAAACGTTAAAGAAGTCGAAACTTAACAAAAATTTTAAGAAAATAAGTTTCGAAGAATAGCAAGAAACTTTGATAAATTTAAAGCATAAATAAGCAAATCTTTATTACATAGTAATTACGAGACTAAAATGTAAACGTTATATAAAAGCGCTTCGATTATTATATTTTAACATGCGATAGTATTTAATTAAGCAAGCTAGCATGTCTTAAGATAATAATTTAGTTAATATTTGAACAAGTCTAATTAGAGTTTACTCTAAATAGGACGATCTTGTTAAAGAACGTACTTGTTTAATTTTGTTTACGAATAAGAAAGTGCGATTTGCTATGCAAGAGAGCAAAGAATAAAACGAAGTTGTCGAAGTGCTTATTACAATAAAAGATACGTTAAATATCAATAAAGAGAGTAATACGAATTTTGAGAATTACAATCGTGCTACGACTCTTAACAAGAAATAAAAAATACAAATGCTCAAAGAAGCAAAGAAGAAGAAGAAGAAACATAGTTGACAAATATAATTATTTAAGAACAATAATAACAATTTCGAAGCGTTCGCAACTATAAATAATTAACTATTTTATATATTTGTACTTTCGAAACTGTATAAGGTCAACAACGACAATTTAGCTACATAGATTTTTTTTTAATTAAATATTCTATTGTAAGTCGTGTAGATATAAAGACTTTTAAGAGTCTACAAGCGAGAAGCTAAGTAGTAAGAGCTTGTTTCGAAATCAAATACGACGAAGCAACTCGATAATTTAAAAAATAATTAAAATTATTCGAATTTATAAATATTTATAGACGTCAACGAAATTTGTTTTACGATTGACGACTATCTTATTATTGCGTTGCTTTTATTGATCTTCTAATAATCTTACTTTAGTACAAGATAACTTTGTTATAATATGTTTATCTAGTGACAAAGTTTTATCGATCTTAAGTCTTGCTCTTTCGAAACAACATAGCAAAAATTGATGCGTTAGTAAATCTATTTTGATATAGCAAGAAATAATTTGACTCTACTTGTGTAACAATAAGCTTTGCTTCGATTTTAGACGTAAGAAATGCAAATACGAAAATAGATACAAGTTTATTCACGAGTTTAAGCTTACTTCAAAAGCGTTTTATCGTAAATTATGCTTATACTTTGAAACATCGAAGGGTTGCTTTAAAGAGTAGTAGTGCAAATTCTCGTACGAAATTGTAACAAGTAAAAATAATATTATAATATAATTATTGTAGTCTATCGCTAGATTACGATCGCAAAGCGAATTCGAAATCGACTTTCAAAAATAAACGTTTCTAATATTGAGACAAAATACTCGATTTCAAGTTGTAAAGATTAGAAAGTTTTTCACAATAAATTAGAATCTCACTAGCAAAGAGTATACAAAAATTGGGTAACAAATTATTAAGAAGCTAGCAACTAAGAAAGAGCTAGTTATAATCAAGACTTTTACAAATAAAAAGTTCGATAATGTTAAGCTAGAAACGAGTTTGCGTATCTTTAAGAACAAAACGCTTTTCTTTTTTCAAATTATCTCTTATTTAGACATTTTATCGTTTTTGATATTGAAGACTTCGTTCGATATTATTTGTACGTTTCTTTTTGATTTAAACGATTGTCGTGCTATTAATTTGTTCAAATCTACGACTTTCGCTCTTGAAGCTCTTGTGCGAGAGAAAACAATTAAAGATAAAGACTTGACGTCGATTGCGATAACAACAAGCTTAGTAGTGCTAAAGAGAATCGTAAAATTAAATTAAAGCGCTTAGGTTATTACGAAGTTTACATCGATTATAAACAACTTTTTAATTTTAATTTTAAAACAATTTTTATAAACTAGAAGTCGAAGCTTAGTTCGTATTTGTCAACAACTTAATCTTGGAGTTGCAATGTTTTTGTTAAAAAATCGCTCTCTAAAGCAAAAAAATTATCGATTGATCTTCGAAGTAAATTAAGATTTTTTTGGCGCATTCTTGAAGTTAAGTTCACGAAACAATAACAATTACGAAAATATTTTTGACATCAAGATTCTATTAACTATTGAAGAAATCTAATTTCTTCGATTAAAGTATCTATCTTTAAGCAATTTTACAAAGCATTATCTTTCTAGTTTGACAAACTTACTAGATTAAAAATTTAGACTTTTGCGTAAAATTATAATTAATTAATTTCGCGATACAATGCAGATAAAATATAAGCGACTTAACAAATTCTTTAATGCTTAATTGCCATCGAAGCGACAAAACAATAATGTTCGAAATATAATTTATTACAATGTCGCTTTGCTTCGATTTAAGTTCGATCGAAAGAAAAAGCTTTAAGTTGTGACTAAGTTTGATTAATCTCTCGCACTAACAAAGAAGAGAGTTAAGAAGCGAAAAGAGTAATAAAGAAATATTAAACAACTATAGATCGATGCTTTTGTATGCTTTGTCTTTTTTATAAGTCGTATTTTTTTTTTCTTATTTGCGATTCTACTTCGACGCCTTCGTTAAAGAAGAAAAATAATAAGAAAGAACGTAAGATTCGATCAATTAAATTTTGAAGAGTTTTCGATAAGCAATTAAATCTTTTTAAGCGTGTAAATCAAGTTACATTAATGCTAAGCTTAGTGAAAAATAATTCGAAAAATATTATTTGAATCAATAATTACTTCGAAAAGACTTACAAGCTACAATAGTTGCTTGTCGAGTTTCTAGAAATTTTGCTATCGTTCTTTTGATTAACGTTGCAAGCGCTTCAAAAATTAAGTCGCATTTTTAATTTATCTTTTTCTTAATTTATCGCTTTCGATATACAATATATTGAAGATATCGACATATTTGTCTTTGCGTACTTTCGCAAGCTTGACTTCGTCTTTAATCTAAAGATTTTAACTAAAGAAGAGCAACTAAAACTTACACTTAAACAATCTTTTAACAATAATACACTTTGCGAGAAATTTACATTAGACGATGCGCAATAGCGATCTATTATAAATGCTTTAGAAAGTTGTTTTGCACTAATTTAAAACTCGTTTAACATCGACAAAAGCTATATAGATGTCGCTATTGTTAAGATTTTATTAAAAAATCGCAATTTAATTAAGTTTGAGCCAATTATTTGTGTATATTATATAAATTACGCTTTTGATTAACTTCTTAAGCATTTAGTTAAAGACGACGTAAAGCAACTTATTTGTTTGAGATTAAGATTAAAATTGAAACTTTTTTAAAACTTGAATCTTTATTACATATCGAAGGAAATTAGACTTACAAAGATCGAAAATTATAAGAAATATTAACTTATGCAAAGTTAGATATCGCTTTTAAGAAGATTAAGAAACTTATATTAGATCTTAAGAATTTAGCTTACTAAAACAATATTAATAAATATTTTGAAAATTATTATTATAGTTACTTTAAACAACTTTTTGAACGTAAAGTTAATTAAGATAAATTCTAGAAAATACGCGATAAAAAGTTCAATATTTTAAATCGCTAAATTAAAGAAACACTTAAGCGCATTACTTTAAGTTGTTTAATTTCGAAGCTTCTCGATATTAATTTAAAGAAGATGTCTAGCTTCGAACGATTAGCTTTGCACAAATATTAAGTTTAACAGAATATTATAAAACTTATTCGTCGTTTTCTATACGTTTTTGACTTATATTGTTATATTAATGTTTCGCTCAAAAAGTATTATTAAAAGCTAGATCTACGTTGTTTACTTTGCGCACACATTATTAATGTTACAATTATAAGTCTAGTACAAAATTTAGATATTCTTCGTCAAATGCGAGCAAAAGTGATAATATTAAAGAGGCGAAAAAAATATTAGAGACACATACTTTTATCGCACTTTTATCTTTTGTTAAGCATATTATTCTTATTAGGAATTACGAGTAGCTAAGATCTTAAATCAACAATTACGAGTTTCAATACAACAATTCTAGAAGTGCAAAATTCTCTTTAAATATCTCGCTTTTCGAACAATTAATTTATTTTTTATTTAGTTATTTGCGACTTTCTTATAGTTCGTTGAAGATTTAACGTTAAATGCATTTATTAATTGCGAAGCTAATTAAATTTACGCTTTATTCTAAGTTGCAAAATTACTTATTAATATTTATGTATTTAAAAGTTGACAAAATGCGAAAACGTCTCTTTTGACTCGATTACAACAAAAGAAAAGATGCTTTTCTCTCAAATATAGTGCAATTATCTTTCGAAACTAATCCTTAAAAAGTAAAGATAATAGTTGCTTCGATCTTTTATCTCGTTCGTCAAAAAATTTATCAAAACAAAGATATTGTAATTTTAACTTCTTATCTAAAATAGTTGTAGAAACTTAAATAGCGCTTACGATTCTTTTTTGCGATCGTGATCGATAATCGAGATTTCGAAGATTTGAAGACAAAGAGACTAAAGAATAATAGTAAAGAAGAGACAACTACAAATTAAGATAACGTTTGTAAGACAACGTTGCTAAATGCTTTGAAAATCGCTAATATAAACAATTTTCAAAAAAAAGAGACAAAAGTTATTGTTATCTTATTGATTTAAAGTAACAACGAAAGAAAGTATAAATTCTTGAAGATCTTGAATTGTATTAACGTCTTGCTAAGTTGCGTTCGTTACGAAATATATATTATTAACAACACATATATCGCACGTTCTATTTTTATATAAGATAAAATTATTACAATTCTTAAGAACAACGAAAATATAGATAATATTTTAACGCTATATTGCTTCTAACATAAAGAAACTCTAATCAAAATATCAAAACTTGACAACTTTTCTATTTTGTTGCCCAAAGATAGCTACAATAGAAAGTGTATTTTACGACTTAAATGCAAACATATCTATATTAATAAATGTTATTTGAAATTGCTATATAATGTTGTTCGATGTCTAGAGCGCTATTAAAGAATCAAAAAAGATTGTAATTATATTTATTCGAAGTTTTGCGAAGATCTTTGCGATTCGAAATATCAAATTTAAATGTTAAATATTGCTTTGCTTTGTAGATATGTTTAAACAAGTTTAATATGTTATCTTGCATAGATTTCGAAAGTTGTTTAATATTATATTTTGATTAAAGCTATTATACTAGATTGCAAACATATTGTAAAGATTCGCTACTACGAATTTTTACTTGTAGCAAATTACTTATGCAATACTATATACGAAATCGCTTTCGAATGTAACTACAATTATAAATAAATTTGCAAAAATTGCAATTTAAAAGATAAAGACAATTATATCTCGAAAATTAATTACGATATTTGCAAGACTTAATATAGTAGATAATATATTACTTGTAACTATGCGTGTTTAAAGATATATTATAAAGATAAGTTATGTTAACTTTGCTTAAAGTTATACGAAGTTCGATATAATTACTCGCGTTGCAATAAAAAATGTTACAAGTCTTATGTTTTTTGCGTAAAAAATTGCTCTTAATTTTGTTTATATCGCAATGCGTGCAAATTGTTATATGCGATATTCTATAACTTGCTTTCGTGTTTTTAACACTATTTGTTGTCGCTCAATTGTAATTATAAGTGTTCTTCTATCTACGAAGAAATATGTCTAGAGACTTAATACTATTAGAAGTGCGTCGATAAATTAATAAAGAATACAATAATTAATTATATTGTAAGATTTATCTACGTTAAGATTAATTTAGATAAAAGCTCTTGTATTATATTATTTTGTAATTACATTCTTATTATAGAAAGCATAAATAATTATATAAAGATTGCAAAATACTATATTATTTTTAATAACATTAATAGTAAGAACTCAATTATCGAATTAAAGTCGAGATTGATTTTATTTTTAACTTTGAAGCTAAAAAATTGTTCTATGTGTCGCAATCCTCTTCGTAATATCAATAGATATAATTGCATAGTTTGACGAACGTAAATTGACAAAACAGTTAAGAAGTTTTTTGTTTAAGCAAACGTTCAATTTGTTCTTTTGACTTTTAGAATAAAGCAAGCAAAGATTAAACTTCGAAAATTCGTTACTAAAAAGCAACTTTTTAAATCTTTGTTATCTAGATAAGCGAAGCTATTTTTTGCGCTTAACAAGCTTTCTTTTGAGCAAATTGAGTTTATTGATTTTCGTGATTAATAAATAAAGATAGTTCTTAAGACTTGCAAAGCAAATTTTAAATACAAAGATATATTATAACTTTGCAATAACATTAAAAGATTTCTCAAGAAAGTTAATAAATTAAAACAATTTATTAGTCGCATTTATAATCTCGTACAAGACGCGCATAAATATTGTAATATTAATATTAAAATTATTAACTTATTTTTCGTTCTTTAAGTTTACAACAAACTTTTAGCAACAATACTACTTCTTTGTTGCAACTATATTATATTTTTCGATTTCGTTATTTACGATTGCGACATAACTTTAAGCGAAAATCTTAAAAACATATATCTTAATCTTATCTTAAATCGAAAAGATTGTAAGAATTTAATGCAAGAGTTGTAATTTTAACAATAATTAACTTACAAAGTAAAGAGTCTTCTATATTGAGTTCGCTTTGTCGTCTTTGAGTGCAATCGCTTTGCTAGTTTTTCGAACGTAGATACAATTGCGTTCGTTGATTGCGTTCGAGATTAACTTTATTTTGTTTACATTATTTGCAAAACTAACTTAAGTCAAATAGTTAACATATTGAAGAAACTGTTCGTAGCGAAGAAAATGTTGCGCGATTCGACATTCTACGCGTTAATAACAAATATAAAGAAGACAATTGTGTATATTGTTATAACGCAAAGCTTTTAGAGTATAAGTTACTAGTATTATTGCGTCAATAAGTATTCGTTTACGATAAACGATTGCGATATATTAATAAAGACATTAAATATCTCTAGTGTAAGACTATTGTAAGTGGAATCTATTATAAATCTATAGACGAAATAAGATAAACAAAGGATTTAGAAGCAAAGTTTAAGAGACAAGAGCGATAGATCTTGTTAGATGCTAAAGATTTGTTAATAATAAAAAGTTAATGCGACGTTCTTGTTTTAGTTAAAAATAAAAGAAGAGTCGCTAGATCGATGTTAGAGTATCGCGATAAACGAAATAACAATTGTAGATTACATCAATGTGTAAACGTTATTAAAGAGATAATGAAGATATATAAAAAAAAGAAAGACTAACTTCGAAGCTAGCTTACAAGAGTTAAGTTAAACGATAAAGTTAAAAACAATTCTAAAAACGACGTTATAGCGTCGAGAACAAAAGAGAAACGCGAACGTGTAATGTAATGTTATTTTAAATAAGTTAAGACTAAATAGAATAAACGTAATAATTAATTTTGTTTAGCTAAATAAAGCAAGTTATTGTTGTAGTAATTTTTAATTTAAAAGTAGAACTATGTATTTTAGACGACAACGAATAACTTAATAACTTATAAAACAAATTAGATTATTGTCGCAAGTCTTGCAAAGATAAAAAAAGACAAAGAGATAACAAATTACTATATATAAAGAATTCTAGTATAGGCAACTACTAATTGCTTTAAAACAAATTAAGCAAACAACTTAATATTTATACTTAATAAGAGAGTTGTCGTCAACTTAGTTATTTAGCGTTAAGTTACTTTGTCTCTTAGACGAGTAAATAAAGTCCTCTCGTATCTTGACATTTCGTTTCTTCAATATTGATTTCGACGCTAATATAAATTCGATCTACTTCGTTGTTCTCTCTTTTACTTAATATGTCTTCTTAACACAATCTTGCGACCCAAGAAGAATGCGCGAAAGATTAAATTTCTCTTTTCTTTTTTTTAGTTGTTTACATTAACAACTTTAAGAGAACAATTCTATAAATATATAAAAAGATCGCAAGTCTATTTCTCTTTTAAAAACACTAGTTCGCAACAATTACGCTCTTTTATTACAATAGCTATTAAATTTACTTTATTTGCGATATTCTAAAAGTTTTTTAAATCTTTCTAAGAGCTAATCGATTATTTGCGAAAAGCGCAAAAGCGAAAATACGTTATCGAAGACAAGCATTCGCAAAAGCGATTATAGAAAGATTTATTATTAATATTAGTTCTTATTGCGATCTTTTAAGATCTAATTGATATCTAGCAAACTAAAAGAAAGAAGCGACGACACAATTCTAAAGATAACTACTTATATAAGCGACGTCAAGAATTCGTGCTAGAATCTCAACTCTTCGAAGAGAATTTGAAGAAGCTTGAAAGAGATTTGAAAACGCTTGAAAGAGAGACGTTTAACAAAATAAATTTTAGTGTTATAGTTTTAAATTAAATGCGAAAAAGAGTTTCGTTGCAACAATCAAGCTTTTTAAATCTAAACTAGAACACAACATCGCTACATTCGCAAAAATTATCTATTTCGAACAACTTTTATCGCTATTACATTTTTGATCAAATCAAAATATACGTTCGCTCTAAATCTTTTTCAATAAATATTCAAGCCCAAATAGATGTTATCTTCGAACGTAAGATTCTTAAAAAAAGAAGAAAAGAAATCTTTAGCATAGCAAAGAAGATATCTCAAAGTTTTATCAATAATTTTCGAGAGATTTACAAAGAGAATAATCTGATAGAACTAATTTATAAGGCTCTTCGTATAATGCACAAGGACGAGAGTTTTAACTTTTTAAAATAAGCAAGTATTGTACTCTTTTTAACTTTACTATATATGTCGTTGCGCACTAATCTTAATTTAGATTGAGACTCAAGTCTTAAGCTCGATGTTTAACAAGAAGTTTGAAACTAAGATGCTTTAAATAAATTCAACAACAAAGCTAACAATGTCGTTGATTGTTCTAATAAGCGACAATAGAGGGAGCGATTCTTTCTTTCTTCAAATACATTATAGTCGATTGTATTGCTCTCTACAACTTTATTTCAATTTAAACAAAATGTTGTTAAAACTTCTCGTTCAAATTTTATAATTAATCTTCGTTACTTCACAATATCTAACGCACTAATAAAGCGTAAACTTAACAAATTTAAGACTAACAACTTTCTAAAAGATTTACAACGCGAACGAAAGCTTTACTTCGATTCTACGCAAAACTTCTTAAATGTTTAGTTTTTAATTTTAGTAATTAAAGATAAAGCATACGCTACTAGAAAAACTGTATTTGAAGCACAAAATCAAGCTACTATATTTAGAGACTATATAGTTAATCTTCGACAACAACTTATTGATTTTTTCGAAGACGTCTTTCTTAATCTTAAAGGCAAAAAGACACATCTTGTCTTTTTAATATGTACAAAAGAGTCTTAAATCGAATTCTAGATATATTATATTCTATCGAAGAACAATGTGCGCAATGACTATATAAATATATTTAGGACATACTATAAGTTTCTTCAAGACGAACTTAAGAACTTTCTTATAAACGTAAAGCGTCTAATGCAATAAATTAAAGATAAGTTTTTAAAAGACATTGCAAATCAACTATGTAAGCTAGCAAATTATATAACACAAAAGTAGTGTACGCTTTTTTAAAGTATATTTGACTCTTGCAGATACATCTTGTTTAAGCTACACGAGATTTATATAAATTAGATATTTATCGTTTATGTCTAGATATTTTTCAAAGTTCTCGTTGCAAGCCTATTATATAACTTAGTTATATTATTATTGAAAATTTTATGCCTTCTAATTCTTTTCGCAATAATAACTTGTTTTAGATTGCAATCAAGATATATTTGCTAACAAGAATATAATCTTTATTGTGTTTTGTCTTATTAAGAAATCTAAAGTCGACTTGCTCTTTATTAGATTAATTGACTTTTTGCATTCTCTAAGTTTTTAATAGTTTAAAACTATAAAAATTTGTAAAACGTCTATAATACTTGTAGTTGTATATCTCTTATTATTTTTAGTAATAATTTAATCGTAGTAAATTAGACGTACTTACAATTTCTCTTTCGAGAGATAATTAATTCGATTCTTTTATTAAATTAAATGTATAATATTTGTTGTTGTGCTAAACAACTACGTATATTTTCGAATTAATTATTCGCGCTAACTCGTTCGCCTTTTTGAATAGATTTGTTCTTCGTTTGCGAAGCTTTTCTCGAAGAAGTTGTTCCCTTTTTACTATCGTTATGTTTGCTAAATACTATTGCGTTTTCTAAGAAAGTCGATAATCTCGTGCAATGTCTTTAGAATCGTTTGCTATAAAATAATCAAGAACTTTTGTTAAGCACTTCGAGATTAATTGCATTGTTAGAAGATAAAGTAGATAACAATATTTACAATTGACGATATCTAGAATTGACAACATCTAGACATTTACAATTAAAGATATCTAGAATTGACAATATTTACAACTAGCGACATTTAGAAATAACGACATTTAGAATTAATAACATTTATAACTAATATATTAGAACTAGAAGCTTCGATATATATTTTAGCAAATTCCACTTATAATAGCAATAATGTTAGAGTTTTCGATTAAGATAATAGTAAAGTTGACTTAAGAAATATATGTCTTATTATTATTTTTCGATTAAGACTTTATAACGATTGCTCTTCGCAACTTTCTAAAAGTTTATTAAGCAAATAATTGCGTTATAACTTCTTATATCTTTTTAACAATTACAACATTCTCTCTAATTAAACTAATCGTTCGGGTCGGTTTTTCCCCAAAATCTATAACCCGACCCGAAAGTTATACCTAATTAGGCCAAGTTTTAACCTAATATAGTTAGTATTTTCATAATTTATGCAATTCGGTTCCAACTATTAGAATCAAACGATTAGTCTATCTCTAATAAGTTGTTTTAATCTTCGTTATTCGATATCGTTTCTACGCATGTATATATTTGAGAAAGTAAGAAATTAGATTTTCGTGTAACTTCTTAAGCAAATAAAAGCGCCTCTTTATATACTTTAAAGAGCTTCTTATATAAGTTAAATTAGTATTTGATTAAATTAAATTCTTGATCGATCGTTTGTTTGTCACGATATAGATATGAGGGTTTAGGTTAAAAAATTTTGACGACTAAGATGTAAAATTATATAGTTAGAAACGTTTTTGTCTACGCACACGTCTATAGCAATAAAATTAGTTCACGTTTTATTGTTTGTACTAAGATACTCTAATAGTATATCTTAATTAGTTTTGTGAAACTTATAGATTATTGCACAAAGAAGAGATAGTAGAGATAAAGATAACAATCTATTACAATGTTGAAGAACTTAAGAAAGAAAAAGTAAGAGAAAATTAACTTATTAATTAGAATATATACAAAGCGAAAGCAATATTACATAGCATCGACTTCTAGCGTTTTATATCAAAACATCTATTAAGACAACTTTAAGATCAACAATATACGTACGACTCTTAATAGTGCTTCAAAAATAACTCTTCTAGAAGTGCTTTAAAAGTAACTTGTTACGACCCTAGCTCGTTACAGCTAGTATATACTCTACAAAGTAGTCTATAGCATATAGCACGATTACTTGCATGTTCGACGACTTAATAGACAAACATTGCTCGACACGCTAGTGAGCGAATTCGACATGTTTGACAACGAATAAAACGAATTAAGTTCGACATGCTTAACAACGAGCAAAGCGAACAAAGCTCAACATGTTCGATAACGAACATAACGAACAAAAAGAATCTTCTTTAGTATATAGATTCTCTAGATACGATTCTTTTATAAATTGTGTTCAACTTATTTATTAAATTACTCTTTATCATAGATACAAATTGCAAATCCTTGTTATTAAATAATTGCTTACATTGCTTAAAGACGTTTATAAATCTTTTTAACAATATTAATCTACTTTGATACTTTAGTCGCCTAAATAATAACGTAACACTTTAAACACTTTAAGAATGTTTATATTAGATCAACGCGTCTCTATCTTAAGCACTAGCTTATTAGCATCACGTCAATCATTAATTATGAGAGACGACAAAATTAGAATTAATAAGCTTAATATCTATCATGAAGATTGTATTGACTTGAAAAACTAGCTTATGCAAATAAATATTTATTTTATCTTCTATTTTGTTCTAGCGAATCAAAAGACAATTTTTCTATCAACATTTCTTAAAGAAAGAGTCTAACATTAGCTTAAGCCAAATTTACGAAAATATTTAAAAAATAATAGCGAAAACTTTCGTGCGATGTTCACAAACTTCAATAACTTTAAAAGAGAGTTTCGAAGAATCTTTAAAACATTTAACGAAAAACAAATCGCAAAAAAAGTAATTTAGCATTTAATTTAACGAATTTTTGCAATAAACTACGCAATTAGATTCTAAAAATATGTCAATTTAATCAAATAAAATAATGTTATATTTATAACAATGTTTCGACGAGATTTTAAAAACAATCTAAAGAACGAAATTATGCGTAATAAAAGAATCTTTAACAATATGTTTAATCTCATCGAAATAGTTATCGATTTCAACGACAAACTATATAAAAGAGCTATAAAAAAAAATACAATTAATCTTAAAAAAGAGTAAAAATCTTTTTTGAATTAGCGATCGAATATTAGTAGAGAGAATTTCGTTTTAATTAAAAGTATAATAATCTTAATTATTGTAAGCTTGCATCTATGAAACTAGATTTTACTTAACAACGTAAAAAAAAAAACTTTAAAGAAAAGCAAAATAACAAATCTTAAAAAACGTGCTATTTATGTGACAAATTAAGTCACTTCGTAAAAGATTATTAATCACGAAACTTAATAAATCGTCGACAAATTAATGCTATGTTAAGAAAGATACTTAATAATTAAAACGACATTAGAGAGCAAATTGACATAAAGACGAACATTCTTGAAATTAAATCGAACGACAACTACTATTTAATAAAAAATCTAAATTAGTTATAAAAAGTTCTAGATAAAACATCATTAAACAAGGCATTCGCATTTACGTAGAAAGTTAATTAAATACTTAATGAAGCTATGAGAGCACAACGATTAGAAACATTATATCTTCATTTAATAACAAACTTAGACAACAAATATAACTAAAAAGACTTTCATAAATGCTTAGACGATATCACGAAACATCTCGAGACTTTAACTAGTTTATCGAAGAAACAACAAATAAATTAGATCGTAAATAAATGCGAGAAAGCGCTAAAAAACGACGTCACTATAAAAAGAGATATTTTTGACGAAATTGAACAACAACTAAGTAGTGTTAATTTATTCAAACAAACGATAAAGAAAGCAAAGAAATACGAGACACTTAATTGAACAAAATGCTATAACGACTTATGTTAAACTCATCTAAAAGACAAAGAAGAAGTCAATTGATTCTCTAAAAAATTAAAGTTATTAATTTAGCATAGAAAGAAAGCTTAGCGCAAACAAGCGTTCGAAGCAGAAGTCGCAACACAAAAATAGAGAAAAGTTCAAATTTTTTGATAAAGAGCATATTAAAGGAATGCAATATGTTAGCCTAACGATAGCAACTAAACTTAATAGCATACGCACGATGTTTTATCACATTAATTAAAATCAACGATTGTCGACTTATTGCAATGGTCGATTTTGGTGCAATAAGTAATTTTATGACTAGAGCTTTTGTTAAAAGAGAAGAATATTTTACTTAAAAGAAGCTTAACGCATACAATTTAATAATTATAGATGAAAACTTATTATTTAACAAGAATGAAAGAGTAAATAAAGAAACGAAGTCACTATTAATAGCTATTTAACAACATCACGAGAAACTAATTTTTAATATAGTGGAAATGATCATTTATAATATCGTTTTAGAAATGTCTTAATTGAAGCAACACAATCTAAAAGTTAATTAAAATACACAAGTATTTAGATTTGCGCAATGTGATCACGTAATTCACATTCAATCTATGCATTAATAGCGTTCGATAATAAATAAAAGAACGAATCAAAAATCGATCGCAAGTAGCGAGTTTACATTTTTGCAAAAAAACGATTTAACAAAATTTAATTCGACAAGCATTAATAAAGATTAATTGAATTACAAAGTTAAAGTAAGTAAAAAAAATTACGAACTTTTTAAAAATTTTGAACTATTTAATATAGCGAAGAAATCGTTAAAATACGTATTACGAATATACAATAATTGAAAGCATTTGTTTTAAAAAAAGAAAACAACAAAGATTTTTTCTAAACATTAATCGTGAAATTACGAAATTAAACTTGAACTAGATAAGCAATTTACGTTTAAACTTATATATGCTTTATTTAAAAAGAAGTTCGAAGTACTTCGCAAATACTTAACAAAAAACGAAAAAAAAAAATTTATTAAAAAATCCTAATTATAGACAAGATACTTGATTCTCTTTGTATTAAAAAAGAATGAAATTTTTCGTTTATGTGTCGATTATTAGAAGCTAAACAATATTACGATTAAAAATCGATATTTATTACTTAATATTAGCGAGCTTTAGAATCGACTATTTGAAGCAAAGTATTTTATTAAACTAAATTTACGAAAAGCGTACAACTAGATTAAAATAAAAATAAAAGAAGAGTAAAAAATAGCTTTTCGCACACGATATAAATTATACAAATACACAATAATGTCATTTGAACTCACGAACGTTTTGACAACATATTAGAAAATGATCAATAATATACTACAACAATATTTGAATCGATTTGTCATAGTATATTTAAACGACATCATAATTTACTTAAAATTTTTGAAAAAGCATGTTAACTATATCTTCAAAGTATTGAAATGTTTAAACATAAAAAATTTACATTTTAAACTAAAGAAATGCGAATTTCATTAAAAGAAAGTTAACTTTCTTAAATTTGTCGTTAAACGATATAAAGTACGCATAAATCTTAAGAAGCTACAAGTAATTAAAAAATAAAAATCATTAACAAATGTTAAAAAAGTACAATTTTTTCTAAGTTTTATAAACTACAACAAGAAGTTCATCAAAAACTACTTAATAAACGCGATACTATTAACGAATTTTACGAAAAAAAATACGTTATAATTATAAGAATTCGCAAAAGAGAAATTATTTTAGAATCTTAAATTAGAATGTTTGAAAAGACTAGTATTAAAGATGTACGATTCGCAATTGTTAAATAAAATTAAAATCGACGCATTAAATCTAGTTATTAATGCATGTTTCAATTAAAGACATAAAAATATATAGCATTCAATAACATATCTTTTAAGAAAACTTTCGTTAATTGAACAAAATTATAATGTTCACAATAAAAAACTACTCGCTATAGTAGTCTTCTTAAAATTATAAAAAATATACATAGAAAAATCATTAAAACTTACGATTTTTATAGATCACAAAAATTTTGTGCACTTCATCATTATTAAATAGCTTAATAGAAAACAAATGCGATAATTAAAGAGACTTAAATAATACAAGTTCAAAATATAGTATATCTTAGACAAAGATAATGATAGAGTAGACGCACTTAATAAAAGAAGTAATTATATAAAAACGAAAAAATCGTTTAATTATAGCATACTTAAAATTAACAAAAACGAATCATTATTAGCAAACAAATACGAGCTAAATGCAACATTACAAATATTTCAAAATAATACAAAAGAGTTTCTAATAAAGAAAGAAAAACTCCAAATATTTATTAACAAAATCGACAAATACATAAAAGAGCATTATGACAAATCATTGCAAAGGCACTTAAGAGTGACAAAAACTCTTTAGTTTTTACGTTAACATTGTTAATTCTTATAGATAAGATAAGTTGTTAAGATATACATTAAATGATGTCTTAATTGTTAACAAAACAAACATAATACACATGCGAACTATGACGAAATTTAATATTAAAAATTATTTGAATCGTTATGAGATAAAGTTACGATAAACTTTATTATTAAATTGTCGAAGTCGATAAATCTAGCAATTGAAGATAGATATAATTCAATACTAGTAATGATTAATAAGCTTATCAAGTATTTATATATTATCGCATGCAAGAAAAAGTTCATCGCAAAACAATTAAAATACATTATATTAAATCGATTTATATGGTATCACGATATACTTAAAAGACTAACTAATGATAGAGACAAGCTCTTCACATCTAACTATTAAAAGACGCTTCTTCTAATGTTAGATACAAGACTTCGAATGTCTATTATTTATCATTCGATTACAAATGATTAAATAGAAAGAACGAATTAGAGTCTTAAGCAATATCTAAGGCACTACGTTAACAATACTTATAGCAATTAAGTATTACTTCTATCTATAACGCAATTAACACTTAATGCTAAGGTTTTAAATATCATTAAAATAACTTCATTTTTCGTCAACTATGGCAAGAAATTAAATCTTTTTAAGAAAAAGCGCACGCATTTGTTTGCGCAATTAGTTATCGAAAGAACAACGATATTAAAAAAGATACACGACAACATCTTAAAAATACAAGAAAAATTAACTAAGTATTAGAATAAAAAACGAAAAACGACATCTTAGCTAAAAGAGAGAAATAAAATATATTTTTTTACAAAAAATCTTAAAACAAGAAAGCTAAGCAAGAAATTAAATTATATCAAAGTTGAATCGTTTCTTGTTAAAAAGATCAAGAAATCAATTAATTATAAATTCGACTTATCTAAGAACGTCAAAGTATTTTTAGTATTTTATATTTTATTGTTAAAGTTAATCGACTTAAGTACGTCTATATAGAAAACATTTCATTATAAATTACAAAAAGAAAATTAATTTAAGATTAAAAGAATTTTAAAATAGCAAAATTAGCAATATTTTATAAAATAAAAAGAGTATTTTACGATAAAAAACACATAGAAATTAATTAATAATCTCGACGATTATTATGTTCTTATTTAGAAATTTCATTAACGTTCGAAAGATTATCTAACATAACAAAAGAAAATCAAATGATAGAAGATGCCTCAATTAAAGCATTTGTAGCAAGATAGTTTGACGATTTAATGACATTTAATTTCTTTATATTAAACAATAAACATTGTGTCTTTCGCTTCGTCTTTGCATCGACTTTCTTTAACATCTTTTTATTATAAAGTAATTGCGTAATTATAATTGTTAACATAATCTCATTCTTTATCACTTTAAAGAATAGATTTTTTTTAATATAATTTAAGAAAGTTTACAACATATTTATACACAATTTGTTTACATAAACACATTTCGAACACTTTAAATAAAATGATGAATCTTTTATAACAATGCAAGGTTTGCTAATATAGCAACAACGTTCATAAGCAAAATTAACAAATGTTTCGTAGCAATCTATTTTAAAAACAAGACGAATATAATTTTAATAAAAAAACATAACATGTAAACATTCGCTTTTTAAAACGAAAAAATTTGAAAAAAAGAAATAGTGTTACAACTTTAATTTGTTATAGTTAATATATATTCTATAGAGTAATTTGTAACATATAGCACGATTACTTGCATGTTTGACGACTTAATAAACGAACATTGTTCGATACGTTAGTGGACGAGTTCGACATGTTTAATAGCGAATAAAGCGAGTTAAGTTCAACATGTTCGACAACGAATAAAGCGAACAAAGTTCGACATACTTAACAACGAACATAACGAACAAAGAGAATTTTCTTTAGTATATAGATTCTTTAGACACGATTCTCTTATAAATCGTGTTTAATTTATTTATTAAGTTATTCTTTATTATAGATACAAGTTGTAAATTCTTGTTATCAAGTGATTGCTTGCATTGTCTAAAGACGTCTATAAATCTTTTTAATAGTATTAATCTACTTTGATACTCTAGTCGCCTAGATAGTAGCGTAACATAACTCTCTTAAAATTTGAGATTCTTATATAGGAATTAATACACAACAAAAAATTAACAAAAAATTATTGTGCAAAGAGTGCTAAAACTAGTTATATATTAACTAATCTTTAAGTATAAGAGCACTTTTACATTTAAATTATATAAGATAGCTCGAATTATGTTTGCAATTCGACAAATTTAACGTTCTTTTTTGCGCAAAAACAAAAGCGTAAACAAATAACGCTTTATCTTAATCGATTTATTATTTGCAATATTATTGCATTAGCAAAACAAAAATATTAATTAATTACAAAACATATTGCAAAATCTATCTATCTTTAGTCGAAAGATTTTCGTCTTTATTATAACGCTTTTTACGACAAAAATATGCGTTGCTAAAAACGAAAATAAGTTCTTATATATTCGCATTGTTCTAAAAGTCTTTGTTCTTTACTTTATTATTACGTTAGATTTCGCCTAGATATGTAACAATCGCGTTGCGTACATAGAGAGACAAATCGAAATTATGTTAAAAATTAGCTTTTTTTCTAATTAAGTGTCTTTCTTTTTAGATGCTAGTTCGAAGAAAGATTGTCTTTAATTGATTGCGTTTCGAGAGAAGATATTGCGTTGCAAACATTGTCGCTTTAAGATTATTAAAAAGATTATTAATTTGTTAAACGCTATGTTGCTAAATCTTTTATTTGTAATTTATAATTATAAAAGTTTATTTTATCGACTTAATGTCGTTAGATTTGTTAAAAAATTAAAATCTACTAAATATTATTAAATTGTTATAACTTATTATCTTGCAATAGAGCATATAATTTACGATTCTTCTTTAGCATATATCGATTGACAAGATTACTTAATTTCTACTTAGCAAAAATACTCTTTTCGATAATTTATCTTTTTATAAAATTTATGTTTGTTTGCTTAGCTTCGATCGCGATATAATTTGTAAACTATTTAAAGATTTTTAAATTTAAGAAACAACTATTTTAATTCTTTTATATAGCTAAGAGATTACGTTGAAATCAAATATAATTAAGCAAGTTAAACGTTTATAAACAATTTAAAGAGCAATATTGCATTATCGATTTTAAGAGCGCATCGAAAGCATCAATACTCGCTTTGAAAAAATATTGTTTTTTGTTGTCTTTAAAGTATGTTTCGTGTAGTTAATTACATAGAGTAATTTGTTCGAACTCGAGAATCTTTAGAAGTCGAAATTAGATATCTTGTTTTAAGTTGCAAACTCGAAAAAAAAAAAAACTAATATTAATAACTTTATAGCAAGTCTAATATCAAAGAATTATAAAACTAGAAGTCGAAATTTATATATTAATAGCTCTTGTAAAAGAAATATCTTCTTTTTATTCTTTTAGTAAATTTTCAAATATTAAAACTTATTTTTGTATAAGATTTTTTTTTTCGACATAAAGTTATTAAAAAAAAAGCATTTTACAATTAGTTTAAATATCTTTATTATTTATTAGTAAAAATCTTAAAATAATATATAGAAGACGTAATATTGTATAGTTTAAGCTTTATATATTTGTTCGCAAATCTTAATTAAAAGTTAAAATAACTTTAGAAATTTGAAAGACTAAAGAACAACAAATTTGACGTTATTGTTTAAGCAAAAATATTTTTTCAAAGTTAACAAACTTTATTTAACAACTCTTGAAATTTCGTGTTACAAAAAAAATAATATTGGGAAAACAAGATATTTAAGAACTTTCGCAATCAAAGAATATTTAAATAAAACTATTATATTGTTAATTTTGGACTTGTCTAAAGTATGTAGAAAATCTATATTAAACTAATATAATGTTGTTGTGTTTGCAAAAAGAATATTACTCGAATACAAATTTAAAAATATGCGCTAATTAGTATCTAGAAAACAAGTAAAAGATCTCTAATAAAAACTTAATTACAACTTATTTTCGTATGCGATATTTTTATTATAGATATAAGCAAATGCTTGTATAATTTGTTTTGAAGTCTTTTAAGCTATTTTGCTAAACAATCTACTACTCGAATATAACTTAACTTCGAACAAAACACTTGACTCAAATAACTTAAGAACAAGACACTAGTAAATATTATTAGAGTCTTTGTGTTCAAAATAGTTTAATAGCTATATAATATGCTTCTTTTCAAAATAATTAATCGATTTATACGATAAATGTTTAAGAATTTGAATCTCGTAATTATTATGTTATAATTCGAACACTAATATTTTAATAGCAACGTAGCGAGATAGTTTATTTTATAATTAGCTTAAATTGTTTTGCGAAATCTTACGTATTTAGATAGCACTAGCATATGCTTACAATAGATTTGTTGCAAGTTAAACAATTGCGTAACTATCTTAATCTAATTTATATATAATTTTGTATCTCTTGTTTTTAAATGTATTTTCTAGATATGTTGAATAATATCTTTCTTTTTTATATTGCTTCAATAATTCGACATTTACTTCGCAATAGAAAGCTTTAATTTATTTTGCTACAAGCTTTTTTAAATATAAATTAGAAATTATTTGCTTTCGAATTTAAATAAATTTTAAAGTCGATCTCAAATATAGTAATTGTATTAATAGTAATACGCATTATTTAAAAAGGAACAAATACAATATACAATTTGTATCTAAAAAAGCATAAATAAATTTATAGTTATATTGTTAGAGAATGTAGACTTAGAATAACGTTTCGTAAATTAATTAATTTTGTCGAATAATAGATAACTCGTGCATCGAAAGCGCTAATTGCGAAATGCTTAATCTAAGTGTATTAGACGCTAGTTATTAGCGTTATATTTCGAACTTCACGAGACTAAATACGTCTAGTAGGGTTGTTAACATTAATTTCTTTACTTTGATTTAGAAATTAACTTTAGACAAAGTTACGCATAATTTGCTTAGACAATTCCTAGTAATAATAGAACAATGTTAGGACGCGTTCTTGCAATTAGATTTCTTTAACAAATTAAAAATTTAACGAAACGCCAACTAATTTAGAGTCTTACGCTAGTTGTATAAAACACGTTTAACTACGAGCATTTCACAAATGTATTAATCAAATAAATATATTTATCTCGTCTCAAAATTGTCGTTAAGTCGATTGTTAAAAATTCGAGACATACTAGTTATTTTAACAATAAATCACATATTACTTTACGAATAAAAATTATTCGATAAATCGCAAAAAAGTCAAGTTAAACAATTTATATCTATTATAACGAACAAACTAAGCAATACGAAATCTTTCAATTATATTTTGAACAAAAGAATAACTCGAATGAAGACAAATCTAAGAAAGAGTAAATACAAAAAAAATTAATAGCGTATTTTGAAGTAGAGCAATTACTTTATATACGTATTTATGTAATTTCTAGAACACAAGAGTAACAAAATTAGAAATATCGATAAGACAATAATCTAAATTTACTTAGTTTAGAGCGAGAAGATACACTTGTTTAATTCTTCGACTTAAGATTTATACAATAAAGTTCTTGTTGTCTTTCGTGCTAGTTTTTTTCTTTAATTAACGTTACGTAGATGCTACATGCGACTTTAATTCGCAAATATATTGCGATCGAAGATATAATTACAAATTATTTGCAATAAACGAATTATATTTGACAAATATATTTCTTATTTATTTAATATAATTGATTATATAATCGGAGATAAAATTTGTGGAGCTTTATAAGTAAAATTAGAAGCTAACTTCGTTAAATTGTTTAAATTTTTCGTTTTCGCTTTTGTCGTTGCGTTTGTAGATCTTTGTTGTATTTGCAAATATTGTCTTTGTTATTAACTTAACATTTAGATCTTTTTTTTTTATATAGAAGTAATATCTTTCTTTTTAGTGTTATTTATTGACGAGTTATCTTTTAGATATATTTTATAATTTAATAATTCAAATTTGTTAAGTTGTTAATACTTGTCTCTTTTTACAAGTTTTCGTTCGTTTTATATTTGTTGTATTTGAAGTGTTGTATTATTGTTGCTCTCTTCAATTATTATTCGACGCTTTTGTTGTTAATATTTTCGTACATTATTCTTATTTACATTATTATTTTGCTCTTTCTTATTTGCTTTATTCTCTTACACAATCTTTTAAGCTTTGTTTGTTTATTTATTATTATAAATCTTATTATTGTGCGTTGCATTCTTATATACTTTATTCTTATATATTTTATTTTCGCGAACTTTATGGTTTTGTTCGTTCTTTTGCGTTTGATGCTTATGTCTTCGCTCTTGCTCTTGATTTCTCTCTTAAGTCTTAGACTTATAGACTTTCTTCGTTAGTCTCTTCTTTTAAATCTTCGCTTGTACTCTATTCTATTATAATTTGTGCTCTTGTATTTAACTATTATTGTCTTTGAGTGTTAAAATACTTACTTAAATATTATCTTTTAAGATTGCGTCTATTAAACAATTTTTTGCTTGTACTTCAAATACATTTTGATTGTTATCTATTTCTTTGTACTTGAGCTTTAAGAAAGATAACAATTTAAGATTTGTTAATTCTTTTTAATCTTGTCTTTGTAAATTATTTATATTTCGTTTGTTTCGCTTCAAAATTATTTCTAACTTATTTAGCTTACTTCTTAATATCTTTGACTTTACGCTCTTTTGCTTTTGTTTTTGTTTCAATTTATTTTTCTTCAAATCTTTATAGCGTTTCTCTTGCTTATATAGTTCGCTAATGTCTATCGTAAGCTTTTCTTGTTGTTTATTTTGTCTTAGTTTTTGTTTCTTAAGATAAATTGCGTACTTCGCAAGCTTTTGTTGTTGTTCTTTTGATTTTTTCTTTTGATTTACGAGCTCTTTCGCGATCGCTACGATAGCGTTTCGTCGTTTCTCTTGCTTTTGCTCTTGTATATTTAGTTCGCTTGCGTTTGTCGCAAGTGTTTGTCGCTATTTTTTTTGTTTTTTCTTTTGATTTACGAGCTCGTTTGCAATCGTCGCAAGAGTGTGTCGTTGTTTCTTTTACTTTTGCTTTTATATATTTAGTTTGCTTGCGTTTGTCGCAAGTATTTGTCGTTATTTCTTCTATCTTTGTTTTAAATTTAATAGCTTTTTTTCTTTTTTCGCAATAGTTTAACGTTGTTTCTTTCGCACTTGCTTTTGTTCTCTAAGGGCAACGACATTCTTCGTAAGCTTATAATTTATTTATTTTTGCTCTTGTTCGCATTCTTTTAGCGCATTTGCGTCGAAGATAAGCTTTTGTTCTTTTCGCTTTTGTTTTTGCTATTGTTCTTCAAGTGCAATTGCGTTTTTTGCAAGCTTTTGTCAATATTGTTTTTGCTCTTGCTTTTGCTTTCAAAGCGTGCTTATATTAGACAAGAGCTTCTATTGTTGTTGTTCTTGTTTTTGCTTTTGTTCTCTAAGTCTGCTTGCATTGTTTGTAAGCTTTTATTAACACTTTTGCTCTTAGTTTTCTAGCGTATTAACGTTAAACAAAAGTCTTTGTTGTTGTTGTTTTTGTTTTTGATTTTGTTTATAGAATGCGTTTGCATCTCTTAAAAGCTTTTGTTAACATTGTTTTTGTTTTTGTTTTTGCTTTTCAAATATGTTTGTATAAGACAAAAGCTTTTGTTGTTTTTGTTTTTGCTTTTGCTTTTGTTCTTCAATTGTACTTGCGTTTAATATAAGTTGTTGTTAATAAAATTTAAGTTCTTGCTTTTGCTCTTGTTTTTTAAGTGTGCTTGCGTCGAACAAAAGCTTTTGTTGTTTTTGTTCTAGTTTTTTCTTCTTTTCTACGAGGATACTTGCGTTTTTTGCAAGCTTCTATCGATATTGTTCTTGTTTATATATTTTTTTTTCAAGTTCGTCTACGTAGAACAAGAGTTTTTGTCGTTGTATTGTTGCTTTTTGTGCAAGAGCATCTTTTGCTTAAAACAAAGATCTTTGTTTCTCTTTTTCTCTTTTTCTCTTTTTTTATTTTGTATTATTGTGTCTTTTGTTTGTTTTTCGTTTATCTTTATATGCTTAACCTCTCGAGTTAAATTTTCTCGTGACGAATTAATCAATTAAGTTAGATAAAAAGCTAAGAATAATAATTCTTTTATCGTTGTAGTATGATGGTGTTGTAGGTTGAAGTCGTTTGACATCTTATAGAACTTCAAATACGTAAATCTAAGTCTAAAGTAGAACGTAATATCTTTAAATTGTTTATTTTTATTGTTATGTAAATAAGTAATATATAAAAACTTGCGATTCTTTTTGTAATTTCAAACATATAGCGTTTCGCATTTGTTTTTTCTAGATTTTCTTAAATTATTTTTAACAAGCGTAGATCTTTCGTTTTCTTTTGTTATTGTTAGATTTGCCAACTTTAGAAATTGCTTCAACGAAATAATTTCGAATAACTTAAATTTTAAACAATTAGCAAGATTAATTATCTCGCGCGATATCGTAATATCTAATATAACTTTTAACTTTGCTAGAAGATTCTTCTCGCTGGACTTTTTTGAGACTTTACAATAATAGCGTATTACGAAGATGCACAATTGTTAATATCTTAGATCTATTCGACGAGCGAAGCTTGCTAACATAGATTTAAACATAATTTCGTTTTTCTATATTAGAGTCGAGTCTACACTTTAATTTATATTAATATAAATTTCATTTATTGTTGTAGCAAGAGTTCTTTAAGAATCTATGCATACTAGTTATTTTAAATAGTTGATTTATGTCTTAAGACATTTAACGTTTTCGAAAAACTCGAATAGAGAAAAAACTAGACTTTTGAAAAACTATAATTTAATTTAGATCTCTTTACGTTCTTGTTAATTAAAACGACAAAAGATTTTCTCTTCTAGTAGTTTATTACGTAGAATCTTGACATCTAGCGTTAATGCTTATAACGCGATAAATTGTAACACTTTTATAATAACTTAATTTATTTTGATTATTACGTTCTTGTTTTGTTGAAGTAGATTAGACTAGAATTGTTTGATGTAACGAAGATAATGTACGATTTTCTAGCAATCAATAAGTACATTTATGAGATTGGCGACGAAACGTATATTTTATCGCATTTTATCGCAAATATTTTATGTAGAATACTAATTCTTATTTCGATTAAGAGCGCAAATATCTTTAAGAAAGCATTAAAGACAAAGATAAATTTTTTATATCGAAGTAGTTGTTTTAAATTTCTAGCTTTGTGTGAAGAGAGATAAGTTTATTATCGCATTTTTAAACTAGATTGCTTCTAAGACTAATAGTTGCGTATCGTTCGATAAATTTTATCGTCAAAGTGTATCTCTTTATTCGCGTACTCTTTTATATTAAAATAAACTAATATAATAAAGAATTAAAGTAGTAAGACTTTTAGGTTTATCTTCTAATGTATGTCTTTTGAGTTAAACTAATTTAATATTGGCTTATTTAAGTTGGCCCAAGATCTAGACGATTATTTTTGAGAGAAATTATTTAGGAGAATTCAAGCATTCAATTTTGGCATCTCGCTTCAATTTTGACACTCTAGTTTTGCTCTTGACGCTCTATCTTGTATTCTAGTATTATTGTTATTTGTTTTAGAAGATCTATTTTGAGTTGATTCTTCTAGAATTATTAAGAAAGCTTGATCGTTATTAATCTAGTATTGACTTATCGTGTTTGTCTCTTGATTCTAGAAGAATTCTTCTAGAACGAACTCTTTAAAAGAGACGAAACATTAGATAGCGAATCGCTTCAATACGTCGTGTCGAATCGAAACAAAATACAAGAATTGAAGAAATGTTAGAAGCGAAGCAAGATGTCTAAGTTGAAGCAAGGTGTTAGAATTGAAGCAAGAAGCCAAAATTGAAGCAAAATGTTAAAATTGAAGCAAGAAGTCAAAACTAGAGTAGAGCGCCAAAACTAAAGCAAGATAACAAGAGGTAAAGCAACAAAGCTACAAAAGACGACGATATTATTAACTAACAAACAAAGAGAAAATAATTGTATAACAAGGAATAAAATTATGAGTTAAACATAATTAAGTAATTATTCGAACAACTATTTACTCTAGGCGTTGTTATTATCTTTTTACAAGAAAATTGCAAAAATCTTTAGTAATACGCTCTTCTTACAAACGATGCGTTGTTAGGCAAGATACTTATTATCTTCGACGTAAATTTCTTCTTTGTTAAGTCGCATACGTCGAATCTAGTTTCGCAAATAAGTAGATATTAATTACACACGTAAATATTTAAGAATTGTTAGATTAATTGTATCTTAATTGTTCTAAAGACGTTCTATATATAAGTAAGGTATTAGTTATAAATTAAGACTCAAACATGCATATAGTAAAAGTATTCTTAGCTTTGTAGACGACGATATTTGTTGTCTCGTATTTAATAGGGTTTAATTTTACTTTTGCAATTGCGATTCGAGTAACGTCGTTAAGTGTCGACTAAAAGATAAAAATAATAGTAGTTTTGTTTATAATTGTAGTTTTTAACTAGTTTTAAGATAACTCTCGCGTTAAAGTCGTAATTAGAATAAAGATTTTGACATCAATTGCGAGCTCTTCAATAGTAACAATAAGTGTTGTATTTCACGAGTTTAAACGTTTAATCGCTTTTATAAGATTTATCTTAGTAGATCGTATTATATTCGATAAGATTTGCTTAATCTAGAGAACAAGATTTTTGCAATTAAAAGATGCTCGAATTATAATTATAAAAGAGATTATCTTTTTCTAGTGCATAATAGTAGATTCTCGCACGAGTGTTTTAGCTTGACGAAAGTTAAGATCTCGTCTTATTATAATAACATCTTTTGTGTTCTTATTTTATTTTATGTGCTTAAATACGTTTTATAGCAAGCTTAGATGTGCTCTCTTTTTTCTATTTGATAGTTAGAAGTTGATCGTCTCTCGCAGTGCGATTAAATTAGCGTTCGAAAGACAACATATAAGCATAGTTCGACATTCAAGTATGTTCTAAAACATCTTTCTAAACTTGAACAACTTTATAGTTATATCTACGTTTTTATCGTATTAGATATATCAACTTTAGACACCAATTTGAAAATTTTAAAAATAAGAAGATCTTCGTAATTTATTATATCAATTTGAGTAAACAACTTAATAATATATATTTAAACAAAAGAAGCGATAGAGCTTTTTAAATTAAAGTTAAGAGTTATATTTAAAAGAAAGTTAAATTCGAATGCGATTTCTTTAACGTAACAAGAGTTCTATCTTAAATAATTCGAGAAGCGCTTGCTCTTAGAACATTTAAATTTTAGTCGCAAAATTCTTCTTTAAAATTAAGTGCTTTGGCTCTCGCAAATCGTTAACGAAAAGTCTAGTCGCATTGATCTTTCTCTTTAAATGTAGAGAATCTAGTTGTGTTAAGAGTGAAATGCTATTAATAGAGAGTTAATTATCTTATTAACTCAAAGAGTAGATTGTTTTTTTTTTCGTTCACGTAGTCGAAAGCATCTACAAGCAATGTTAAATCTAAAGCGACATTTCGAATTTTATCGTTAGAGATTAGCTTTATCTTGGCGAGTTTTTAGCTTAATTAAATTGAAAAGAATATCGAAGAGATGTGTCAATTTAGATATATAGCTTCAAAAATGTGAGCGAAGCTTAGCGAAAGCATCAACGAAAAGAGTTTAAATATTACTTAAAATTTCAATTTGAAAGCTATTGCAAATTAGTCGATGTTAATTAAATCTTATAATCGAGACTTACGAAGATCTTGAAATGCTTTAAGAATCAAAAAGTATTCGAACATAATACAACATCAAAGCGAAAAAAGCGATAGAGAAGAATCGATTTTAAATTGAAGATCAAATAGTTTTCTCTTGTTTTTATCTTCTTAAATTGCGTTAAACATTTTAAAATGCGAATCTTTCCATAAAATTAATAAACGAGTTTTATTCTTTTATTTTTAAATGTATTTTAATTATTGTAGCTTTAATAAACTTGATTATTACGCAATTATTTTAGAACACTTGCTCAATTTAATCATGAAAAAGATGCGCCTCTTTTTCGATTAGTAAGATAAAATAAACGCGCACGAAGCGTTGAAAGATAATATTAATTAGTTTAAAACGTTCTATTTAAACGTTTAACGTATATGAATAACTTAATAAGTTAAGTAATGTCTAGATAACTTCTTTTAGTGCTAGCACACAATAGTGAGCGACAAAACTCTTTAAGACAACGAAATGTTTAAGACAAATGAACGTCGCTATCATTTTAAGAAGACGAGAAGCTCGCGTATATTTTACTAGAATTTTACTTTTTTGAAGACAACAATTGACGAAGCGCTCTAGATACTTTATTTATAAGTACGAAGAGAACAACTTAAAAAGAGTTAAGATGTTAATCTTTAAGGTCGCGAGATTTAGTCGCTAAGTGCTATTCTTATTTATATCAAAGTCGCTTTTATCAACGCTAGCAATTTGAGCTTCGATCTTTTCAATTTGCAATTTTTTTCGTTTCGTTCGTATAAAGTTAAGATTGAACGCGTAGAAACGAAACGCAACATCAATTTGTTATACTTTTGAGATTTCTAGATATAATACGCTCTTTAGCATAATTTGCTCGCTAGCTTTGTGAAGAAATCTCGCCAATAATAATTCGACGTAAAAAACTCTTAAGCTATTTGTTTCGATTGATGCTTCGTCGACGACCTCGTCTTAACTAAGACGTCTCGCATTCTTCAAAAGATATATTTCGTAATTCGAGTTATTCGTTTGTTAATATAAACTCTATAAAATTATTAGTTAATTAGACGTATAAAGAGAAAAGTATACGTACGTCTTTAAAGAGAGAATTCTAGTCAAAGTAGTTTTGATCGACTTTTTTATCGATTTGTTTCATTTGCGTCTTCACGAATTTATAACAATTATTTAAGTAATATTTAAGCAATAAGTTGTAGTAACTTATAGTTCGAATCGAAATATTTATCACGATTAAAATTTAATAATCGCAAGAATTATGCGAAATAATTATGCGTATATGTTTTCGTTCGATTGGTTACATAGATTTGTCTAGCATCTTTTTTCTTTTTTCGACGTTATTGATATTAAATTCTATATATTTATTGTATAGAACTATCGTAGATTCGTCTCACTTAAAAAGCGATAAAATATATATAAGCGAAAACATTAAAAGTTAATGCGAGAGAAGAAAGAGACTTAAGTTTTCTTTTACTTCTTTCTTCGTTCTAGTTTTGAATTGCACATTCGAATAATTATCGATAAAGATCAATTGAAGCTTGGTTTCTTTAATTACTTTATCGACAATCTTCGCTTTTAATTGAAAGACAAAGTTACAAAATAAACGCTAGAAATTGTGTTTTGTCTTATTTTCTTGCAAGAAAGATTTGCATGCAATAAGATTTCGCACTTAATAGTTGCAATTTATTTCGAATATATAATCGATTATAAGCTTAAAAAATGTCTTTAGAGAAGATTTATTGTTGATATATATTATCTTTTTACTTTTTTGACGTATTGTCGAAATTAGCTTGTTCTTAAGCTCGAACCTCGAATCGTCGATAACTAATAATATATTAACAATCAAAAGAATATTTGACGTTAACTTTGCATCTTGATTAATAATTTTCTCTTTTGTTTCGCTCAAAGAATTGTCAATATCGTAATAGAGAACAATATTAAGTCGCAAATATTTAACGTAAATATTTATTCTCTCTTCTCTTCTTTGTCGTTCTTCTATCTTTGACGCGCATTTAAAACATAATAAGATCTTTTTAAAAGCAAAAATAGTCTTGCGCACGTTATTCTAGCTTGTGAAATAATTGCAATAAAAGTATTTAAAGAAGTCAAAATTATTATGCAATTAAATTACGTCGCAATCTTTAAACTCGATATTAGTATTTAAACTAGCTTTTGTCTTCAATTTATTTAGATTTTAGATATAATATCTTTGAAGCTTTTCGCATCTTTGCAAGATTAAAAGAAATTAATATGTATTCGTCTAAACTAGATTTTCGAATTTCGTTTTGTTCTTAATTTCGATCAAGTATTTATATAATTCTTTTCGTCTTTCTTTGTTATCAAATACTTTTTTTTCGAAAAGATTTCGATTTGTCTTGTAAAGACTAGTTTTAGATCGAAAGTTCTAGATAATTATTATCTAAAGATAGTTAGAAGCAAAGATCAATATTTATTGATATATTGCAATTAGTATTTATCTCGACGTTTACAAACACGATAATTCGACAAATCTTATTTATAAAACTAGCGATCTCTTGTAGCTTTTGCTTTATATTGTTTGTAATATCTTTCGATATTAATAGATATTGTCAAAGTGAATAATTTGAGAGAAAATACTTGGCGAATTTATTATTAAAGAGAATTCGATGCAAGATGTTTCGATATTGTTTATCGACATATGCGATAAAGTATTTTGCGAATCTTCTTAAGTAAATGTTCTAGAACTCGTTGTCGAAGAATAAATAACATCTAGGTTTGCTTAATTACTAGCAATCGTAATAAGATTAATTTTATTTTGCGAATACACAATTCAAGTAAAAACTAGTTTTGCTTTGTTGTTTGACAAAGTCGTATTAGACGTAGTATTTAACTACGAATAAGTTGCTAAAGTCTATAAGATCTTTTTGATTTTTCGCTCTTTTCTAGAGAGTCGCCAAATTTGCATCTAAAGGACGTCGATAATTTTGCGATTTATATTATTGTTCTCTTTAGAATTTGATTTCTTTAGCAAACTTCTAAGAGATTATTTAAACTAGAAAGAAACTTAGCAATCTTTCGAAAAATATCTTAAATAGTCTTATTTTAAGAGTTCGAGCATTTATTGTAGATATTGTAATGTCTATAAATAGTTTCTTTCTAAGAGAATTCAAATATTTGCGAACATTTTTGACAAACTAAGACTCTATATTTTGTCGATTTAAGATCTAAATTTACGATAGCATTTATAATTGACTTCAAACATTAGCATTTATAATAGAGATTTCTTTCGAACAATAGTATTTAAAAGTATATCTTTATTTTGTACTTATTAACGCAATTTAATACTATTAATTTGCTTATTTTGCAACAAGAAGCTAAAAAAAAGCGAAGAAGACGAAACGCTTCAAACTACATAAATTGTTAACAAGAAATAATAATTAAATTGATCGATTATTTAAAGTAGAGACTAAAAGTTAAAATACAAGCAAAATGTTAAAGATAATTAAGAATTACTATTTTTAACATAAAGTTAATGTAAGCAAGACTATAAAATACATAACAATTAACTTAATTGTCTACACTTACATTGTAGATATAGCTCTTAATATGCTTCGTAAATTAATCGTAAATGCTAGTTAAGAAAAGCAAAACAACTTTAGATCTTATCTATTGAACAATATTAGTTTTGAAGATATTTTGCGAAATTGTTATGCGCTCTTTGATATTAAGGTTTGCAAACCTATTGTTAATTCTAATATTTAAAGCGTAGTTTTTGACGTAAACAATCTTATTTTCGTTAATTTTAAAATCTTTTTTTGAAATTCAAACAACAAGATTGCAATAATCAATAGTTTTATGTTTATATTTAAGTTAATTTATTACGTCGAGTTTGTTGCGTGTAAGTTCGTCAAATTTTTTTTCAAATATCTTGAGAGACTTTCTTGAAAAATCTTATTTAGTTATAGTAGATATGTCTTAGATATCGTAAATAATCGAACACAAATACTAAGAAGTAATTTTTATTCGATTTTTCTTCTTTATTCTCTTTATCTTTTGAGAAGACAAGCAAATATTTAAGAAATAAGAAAAAGATGTTTCCCAAAAATAGTTAATAAATAGTCGTTAATTTTGTGGCAATTATTATAATTACAATCTAACTAATATTAATAAAAACATCTTAATTATCGCGAATAAACAAGAAAAGATCTATTAGAGATAACTTTATTATATAGACTCTCGTAAAGAGTTGCTTCAAAGTAGTCGAATAAAGTTGATCTTCAATATTGTACAAAAAAGTTGATACGTAGAGTAGATTGTAGCGAAATACAAATCAAAACAAACTAAAGATAGCGACGCTAAACAAGAGTATTAGAGAAGCGATAATAAAGTACGTCAAGCCTATATTATTAGCGAAGGCGTCGACGAAGATGCGAGCGTCTTATTAATACATGCGAGAGTCGTATAAAGAGAGTAAAATATATTTTATCGAATTTTTAATAAATTTATCTATTTCTTCTACTTTTGTTTCGATGTGTAATTCGTTTATAAGGCGAGAATAAGTCAATTGATTAGGTCTTTAACTTGCAAGAAGGTATCTATATTTACTAAAAGATCTTGTAATGTAAGATAGAAGAAAAAGTAATTGCTTGTCTTAAGAAGATTTCTAGTTAATAGTGCGAGTATAGATTTCGAGTTATAGAGAATTTCTTAAGCGATAATCGTAACACTAGATAGAAATAATATTATAAGAAAATTTTGCGTAAAAAGAAAGACGAAATAGTATTTTTGCAACGACAACTTAATTGTTGTCTTCGTTAATAAATTTTGTTAACTTGTAATTATACGCAAGATTAGCGACAACAATGCGTTTAATGCTACTAACATCAATTGCGACAATACACTTTAAATAATCTTACTTAGTTACGTCGAAGCGTCGAATATTTAGTAAAGTTACGATACGAAGTCTTTCAAAATAGTAATTTAAGATAAGAAACTCGTAAATGCGACAAGTATCGCTTATATTATAAGAAGAGAAGCGATAACAATTTACATCAATTTACTTTATATATATCGATTTTATTATCCTTAAGTTAAAGTGCTTTATCTTAATTCTTGTACAAAAATATTAATGTATCGAACGAATAAGTGCAAAGAGTTAAGATTTAAGAGAATTTAGCAAGCTATATACGCGACAAATCGAGTGTTGAATCGTATAAAGACAAATTTTATTCGTAGATACTTGTTTGATTCTCTCTTATTTAATTCGATTTCGATTAGCTTTATTAATTTTGTTCTAATCTTTTTGTTTATTCGTATTAGTTCGCCTAAGCAATAATAAATAATATTAATTCTTTTTTCGATAAGAGAAATTGTTAGCATTTAACTGTATTTTTGTCGTGAAATATACATATAATTACGATTCTTCTTCTTTAGATAGCGTCTTTACAATAATTTCTTCTTTTCAATATTTGTCTTATTCGATTGTGCAAGCTTATGGTTTTTGCGTTGACAAAACAACTTTGTTGCCAATAATATAAAACTAGTTTTTGCAACTTCTAATGTAGTAACGAGCTTTTTTCGCTCTTGAATCTTCTTTAACAAAGTAGAGAGATACTGATTGATCTAGACGAAATAAACTTTATCAAGAAATATATCGTACATATTCTTCAATACTAGAAGATCTTTCTTAGGAATATTGATTATCAAAATTGTGTTAGCAATCTTCGAGAAACGATGCGCAAATAAGACTAGATATAAATTACGAACGTAAACGTAGAAAAGTAGTTTCACGTAAATAATGTAATATATAAATACAATTATAAGCAAAGTTATAAACAAATAGACTTAATAGAATGCAATGTAATTAAGTTCGATATTTGTTTAATTATATTTGTCGAGACTTTGCGTTTTATTTGTAATATTATTGTTATCAAATAGATTTAAGAGAACAAAACATAGTAGAATAACAATCAATAAACTAGTGAAAATAATAAAGAGAGTGCGAATATATTGAAGAAAGAAAAAAGCGTTTAAGCTCGAATGTTATAAGATAATTTTGTCGAAAAGCTAGAACATTCGTGGAATTCAGAATATAATATTTAAAGAACGTTGAATTGTGCGTTGTTCTTTAAGCACAAGATAAGTTCGAGATTAATTAGCACATCAACTTAGTATCTTTGCGTTTGTAAGATAACAAAAGCTTACTAGATTTGTTTAAGTCTATCTTTAAGAAGAACAAATACACAAACTTTAATAACAAATATAATTACGAATATTACAAATAATGTTAGAAAGTTTCGAAGCAAGAGTTTTTAAGCGTATCTTGTTGCTTCTAGTAAAGCGTAGAACGCAATATTAACACTATTGAACGAAGATATTATTGTCGTGGATATTGTCAAATAATAAAAAGCGAGTTGGGATAGAAATATTGAGAAATCAACATTTTAAATATTTTCTTTTTAAATCTTGTTCGTGTAGCGTTCGATAAAGAGAAATTAATTTTAAGACTTTTATATTAAGCTTTAGTTGTTGCTTTCTTAAGTTCTAGCTTTCTTTGCATTTAATATTAACTCTTTTTGACTTCAATTTTGTTATATTTTTCGTTCTCAAAATTATATTTTTAACATATAATCAATTATGGATTTTAATTTAGACGTTATTTCGAATTAGTTACGAGTCGTATAATTGATAAACGTCTATTTAAAGCTTTTTAGAATCTATAAGTCTTTTATTTTCAAGCGAGAGATTTTGCTTCTACGTTATAATTAAAATTGAACAACGTTATCAAATTTATAGAAACACTTCTTCTTAAATCCTTCAATATTGTTGCTAAGATAAATTTGAAAATAATACTAAAAGATTAAGAACGAAGTCAAAAAGATAATTTCTTTACATTTAAATCTTAGAATCTTCTTGTAAATCGATTGATTAACAAAGAGAAGTATATTTCTATTGTAAAGCAATCAACGCAAGATAATGTCAAGAATCGCGATATATAACTTTTTAATTTCGTCAAGAGCTTAAAGATTAACAATTTAAACAACATTATTAAAAAGACAATTGTAATATTCGTTAACAATACGTCTTGTTTCAAAGAAAGAATACGTTGTAAGTTGTAATTGCAATAATTTTGCGTCGCACAATGTTTGCGCAATTCTAGAGAACAAAGCTTCTTAAAACAACATTCTAGAACACAATTAACTAAGCTTTATCTATAATTGTTATTATAAGTTTGAATAACTTAGCAACTTTGTCTTAGCTTTCTAATTAAAAATTACTTACATTATAAACAACATCTAAAGAGATTTATTTTATATAATCGAAAAATCAACGATAGTTGTAAACGTAATTATAGAAATCTATATAAATTGTAAGTCTAATATCGTTTATTGTAACTTTTAACAATCTCTTTAACGAGATTATTTTTATTATTATTGGTAACTTTGGGTCGAAGAACTTGAGCTTGCTTTTACGAACAACTCGTCGCTTTAACAAGACTATATTAGTCAAGTTCTATAATATAGCTTTTATATATACTTGAACAAGTAAAGAAATCGTCTTGCTATAAGCAACTTTGCACAATCGCAAAGTTATTTTCAAATTCTTATTAAAAAGAAGAGCAAATATGTTAATCTAGAACAAGAACGAAGATACGACGCTATATTATTTAGCTACGAAAGAAAACCTATCTCTTTTAACTTTGTTGCTTTAACACTTTTATAAGATTAATATTTGAAACGACAAAGACGAAACGTTATTGCTATGCGTTGTTTATGCAAGAAACGAAGAGACTATAAACTAGCTTTTACAAGTTGACGCAAACTTATCGACTTTATCTATTGTTAGATTTAAAGATAAGACTCGTCAACAATTTGAGTTAGAATTTCGTAAAGACAACAAAATACAAATGCAAAGTTAAGAAAGAGTCAAAGAACACATTAAACGCAAATACAACATACGAGAATATAAGAAAGTATTCAAGATATCGCTATACGTTGCAATTCAAAAAGAGTATATAAATATTATCAAACTTCTTATTAACGTTGGCGTTGACGTTTAAGTTGCAACGAATTACAAAATTGTACTATATTACGTTGCAATTAAAGAGCATAAAAATATATTTCAATTTATTTGAGAAGCGAATATTAATGGTTATCGAAAAAATTATTTTGATATAATAGCGTTCTTATCTACGATTGATGCTTTCGAGAAGAATTCGCAATTTTTCTTATAGAATATTACAAACGTTATATAAGAAGAGAGCATCAAATATAAGACGTAAAAGAGGTGCTACTATATGTTTGATCGTTCGAAGAAATCTTATCAAGAAATTGTTTATAAATGCTTTTATAAGCATTTATAAATTGACGCACTAATTGAAGTATTACAAAAGACAACAACAACGTTAGAATTCTTCGATATAGATAATTCTTTTGATTCTTAAATTATAAGACAAGAAAATTTTGTTAAATTGTTGTTTTGGTTCTTGCGACTCTAGTAGTTGTAAGTTCGTTCAATTATTTGTTGATCGCAACTATAATTATAACTCTTAAAAACAAATATTCGATTCTAGCTTCGAATTTCGTTTCAATTACGAATGTCTCAAATCTTGTAAGCATTACAAGCATCGATAACTTAGTTAATTACATAACAATTTCGATTACAAATGTATACAAAAGTCAATTATCTTTGTTCTTTTTTTTTAACGTTAGCGATCTCGCTCTAGTAGAAAATTTGTTAGCGATTGTTCTTTTTGACAACTCGTCTATCCAATACGCTTTCTTAATTAGATAGACAAGAAGAATATATATTGGACTTAATATTAACTATCGAAGCAATAAGATCGAAGATAGCTTTACGAGTTTACCTAGTATTGACGTTAACTATGTCGATAACTACTTTGTGCTTATTATATGCTCTTTTAAGAGCATAGCGATTTCTAGTTGCAATATCGATTTATTTAAACAATTAAGCATTATATATAGTAGTTAAGTCGACGACTCTATTTGTCTTAAGTTCGCTCAAGATATTATAAATAAATTCGCTTCGTCTTTTTTCAAAGCTTGCGCAAAGATTGTCTACACTTATTTTAATAATAACAAAATTAACGTAAGCAATCTTAAGAATAACTTAGTTTTTTGTTGTATTAAAACGTTTTGTCAAGCACTTATAAAACAACTAGTTAAAAGAGGAAATTTAATAAATATACAAATTAGAAATAATAAATTACGAGCAAAAAAAACATATAATTCTTTATTGTTAACACTTTCTCTAACACATAAATTTGATTACTATTATTATTCGCTTCGATTTTATGTTTACAAAAAGATTTACTAAGCAAATTAAGTATTTTTATGGAAAGCATTGTAGTTGCTTCTATTAATTCGAACAATATATATCTCTATTACGAATCGTATTATAGCAAAAGATATTTAATTTTTATAATCAACAACAATATATAGTTGTTATCTAGCTTAAATAGAGCTTCAATTTAATACAACATAAGATATTGTCGTATTTATATCGAAGTTTGTTATTGTTTCTTTAGCGAAAATTTCTTGACGTATTAATTTTCTTCGATAATAAATGTTGTTTTATTAACTCACTATTGAATTTTATCTTGTTAGTTATATTCTATGCATTCGTAAGCTTTTTAGTAAGATAAATAAAATAAGGATTTCTATTTGACAAGAATTTGCTTTTCGCTTTGTCTTAATTAGATCGAAGCGCAAACGTTTAAAAATCGTTATAGTTTTCGTTTAAGAAAACTTCAACAAAGTACAACTAATAGCAATATAAAAATTAGTGCAATCTATCTTAAGTATTTAAAGAGCGTAAATTTCAAGACTTTCTAATCTTCTTTTCGTTCGTCGCTAACTATTTTGTTATTGTTGGCTTTATCTAAATTAACTCTCTAGTTCGAATTGTCTTCTCTCTTTAGAAAAGAAGTAACAAGAGTTTTTATTATTTATTGTTAATTAATTTGCTCTATTAAATCTTTTAGTGTTAATCTTATTGCTTCGAAATAGAGATGCAATGTTTTAACGTGTTAATTTAGTTAATCTATTTGTTTTTCGTTAACGTTAATATTTTTCGTTGATTTGCTTTATTAAGATATCTTGAATTTTTTATTATTCTATACAAACATTAGCAATGTTGAGATTACAATATTCTTTCTATACAATGTCTTAATTTCTTTGAATTTCAATTTTATCTTCTTTGCTCTAACGCTAGAATCTTGATCTTCGAACGAATTTTGTAGATTGATATAATCGATGCACGTCAAGGTAGAGACTCGATTTGCATAGAAATTTCTAATTAAAATATTCTAAAAAATAGTCGTTAATCGAGAATTAAGTTTCAAGATATTATAACGAACGAAATAATTTGAGAACAAGAACAATGTTAAATCTTTATAGTTAATCGCGTAGTTGCTATTAATAAAGTTGTTTTATTTATTTTCGAGATATTGTTTATCGAAAAATCTAGTTATAACAAGAGATGTTTGCAAGTATAATGCACTAATATTTACGCATTGCAATTTCCTTTTAAATCTTAATACAATTGTGTATTTACTTTTGACGCAAAAAGATATTATTAATAGAACATTAGACATAAACCAATTATATTGTTAAAGTTCGAAGAATTTTATTTCGCAACTTGGCTTAATACGCATAAGTTCTATATATAGTAGCAATTGTATTGCGAATTCTTTTGGCGAAAGTAATAATTTGCATAAGTTACGCAAAATTATCGAACGTTAAAGCTTATTAATTTTAGAGTAGTCAATTATTTTGTTCAAGCAATCTCTATAATATTAGTTAAGATTTCTTATTGCGAAAGCAAAGAGCAATAACAAGGCAATGCAAAATAAGAACATAAATGAAGATTTATTTGTACAATCTTATTCTTTTGTTGTGAAAACTTTTGTTGCAAGCGTAACTTAAGTATACTTAATAACAATTCGAACGCATATATTACTTTAGTGCACTTCTTGCTTCTTGCGTCTCTTTATTTATAAATTATTTAGATAAAAAAGTAATTCTAAGATACTTAAAGAATTATACAAGAGCGATTATCTAAAATAGCATTAGACGTTGTTAAGATTTAGATAACTTAACGATAAATTAATTTAATAATATTGTTTTAGAATTTGTTTCAAAGTTCGAACAATATATAAAGTACAATTTTTTCGATTCTTTGTCTTAAATAATCTAGATGTTCGAATTATTTAAAGCGATTACTATATTTTTATATTTTCGTTATTACATTTTTATATTCTTATAGTCTTACATTCTTGTTTAATCTTCGCTCTAATAATAATAACAACTTAAGATAAAAATACATTGTTTTAATTTTTCAAAACAATATAAAAAGTTCTACGATTTGCATAAACAAATAATAACATTTGCAACAATCTAGATAAGTTATCTACTAGACGTGCGAGGTTAAGCTAGCTTTTTACGAGAAACTTCGCTAAAAGAAGAAGACGTTCAGAAATAAGAATATTATATTGCATTAACGACTTTTCGAAGCTAATTAAATCAATTAGTTTAACGAGATTCGCATAAGACTCTTTAATATCTAAAGCGAAGAAGTTGCAAAATTAAAAAAGATTGTAAGCAATTATTAAAGAGCATTTGCAACTTAGTAGAAGACATTAAAGTCGAGAAAAGAAGAGTGCGCTTTTGTAATACAATTTTTTAATTACGAGTTCAATTGTTATAAAGCAATCGAGAGATTGTTAAAGCAAAAGCGTGCCTATATTTGAAACTTTATTGAATTTCTAGATACTCTTAAGATTTTAAGAAGAGCAAATCTTAACAACAACGCAAGCATTAACACAATTTAATTCGAAAAGAATAGCATAAAAGAGACATTCGAACAACTAGAGACAAAGACAAAAAGCTTAAAGCAAAAGCTCTATAACATTAAAGACGATCTTTAGCACAAACGACTTTTGTTAAAAGAGTTATTACGCAACTTCGAGATCGTATTCAAAAGTACGTTTATATTATTAACTTCTAAGAGCAATAAAGAAGAGAATAAGCAAATAATGCTATTGTTTGAAGCTTGTAAGCAACGAAAGCGAATATCTAATTAAAAGATAGAGCGACAAATATTGTTTTTGTATTTGATTCTTGATTAACTTTACTCTAAGTTATTTTTTTGCGTACTTAGATAGTTTTATCAATATAAAATCTTGTTATTGTAAGCTTCTTAACTATAGATTTTTTGTTGTAAACAATGTTTTTTATGTTTGAAGTAATAACAAAAGAAGTTGCTCTCTTGTTGTCAAAAGCAAATTTATTAAAAGTATCGAATTATAAATAACTATTTGTACTATTAAATCTCGTATAGCGTCTCTTTTTTCTTTCGATCGACATTTTGTTATTTTATTTATTTAATTCGACTTGCTTTTATTGAAACTTTGTCAATTGTATATATAGTTTCTTTCGAACAATTAACGTAATTGCAAGTAGTTAATATAAACAATCTTAAACTTTTTAACCTTAATCGCATAAGCTAATTGATAAAAAAATTGAAAAATTTTTCGAATTAACAATCTTCTTCTCTATTGTTCGTGAAACAATAAGTTAAGAATCTTGCTCTTCGAAAACTTTTTTTGACAACAACTTCAAGAAACATTGTTGCAACAACGTAACAATCTTGCGAATCAACAATGCAAACATTTACTTCAATTATTTTATCTTTTTTGCAAAGAGTAGCTTAAGTTAAGCGATATTTTTACCAATCGAGAATTCTCGAATTTATAAGATCAAGTTATTTCTTATATAATAAATCGAAGATACAATTGTGCAATATCTTTACAACGTCTTGCACGTTTGTCTCTTTTATCTTTTCGTCGATGTTGTTTGCGTATTTGTTAATAACTTTGTTAACTTCGAACAAATTGTTTAATTGCTAAAGCTATAAATCGCAATCAATAGCGCGTTCGTTTATTTCGACAAAATTTAATCAAGAGTTGTTATTATTAGACGTAAAAACGCAATTAGTTTTAATCTTATTTATAATCTTCTTAAAATAGACGATCTTTAGCAAGGTCTTTATAATAGAAGTCTAAAAGAATTCTTCTCTTTGATCAAAGTTCTTTATCTAATTACTAAGCAATTGTTTCTTCTAGTACGTTTTTAACAACTCAAGAAGCTTCTTTGAAGGAAAATAAATAAGATGCGTCAAACGCGACAAGATCTCGATTGTCTATATTTTGCTAAGCATATTATTTGATTTTTTCGCATAGTTGTAATTTATACGACAATCTTTATAAGTCGATTATTTGATTTTATATTAACGAGCTAAAGAGACAACAATATCGAGTTAGATTTCGTTTATTACTTGTCTAAATTTATGCGATTCGAAAAGAATTGTCAAATTGCACAAAACTATAAGGTGCGAATGCGTCTGCTTCTTGTTGACGCACTAAGATATAAAAGACGTAAGATATAATAGACTTGTATTACTATGCCCCAACTATATAGAATAGATAGTAGTAAGACTAATTGTTAAAAAACAACAAGAGACGAGCTTTCTCTCTATCTAATACTCGTTATAACGTGCAAGTCTATTTCTCGCTATTTAATTAGAAAGAAGTGCCATATTATTTGAAACTTTTATAGATATTTGAGATTACGTATCTTGTTATACCTTGAGACGCTAGCGCATCGAAAGCGCTATAATATTATAATTATCTTCTCTCTTAAAGTATTGATTTCTAATAATGTAAAAAGCTATACTAGTCTTATTAAGATAAAGACGCCTATTAAACGTCAACGTTGCAAGAGCTTGTTAAAAAATTTCTCAAATCTCTTTAAAAATTAAGAGAAAAAAAGTCTCTTATCTAATAGAAGTAAATTTATATGTTAATTTAACACAATTTGTAGAACAACATAATAACAATATTAACAATTTATAATGTGTTATCGCTTTGTCGTTTGTTATTATTAGAGTTCTAAATAAAATTTAAAATAAAACTAGCATTGCGCAAACGTTAAATAAATTATAAATATAAATATTGTTGTTTCTCTTTTCTTTTCTTTCTTTCTTCTTATATTTTTCTTAATTGCAATTGCTTTATTGTTATAAATAAATTGTTACAAAGACAACAATATATAAAGCTTATATATATAATGCAAATCTTAAATTAATATATCTTTTGCTTCTTCTTTTTTTGTTTTTTCAATTATATTTTTTAAAAAATTAAGAGATTAAGAAGATAAACAATTCTAATATTTTATTGTTTGCAATATTAACATATTATAGTTTATAATAATCTTTTATATATAACTTGCGTAAGTAAATATGCATGTGTTTGCGAAAAAAGAAGTGTCTATATTTGTTGCAAAAATTTTTATCGCGGATTAAATTACTATATTGTAATAAGTTTTTCGTACGTTTACAATACAATAATTGTTAATATTTATTAGTTTGTTAAACGCTTTTAAGATTTTGTAAAGAAACTCGTTATTAATTATTGCAAAATATTCGAAATAAAAAATACAATTTCTAAAATAATAAAATGCGTGCGAAAGAGTGTAGTTCGCGATATAAAGAGCTAACGACGCAATAAAGAATTTACTCTATTAATAACAAATTAAACTCAATTTTGTATTTAACAACTCGAACAAAATTTAACTTTTGCTTAAAAGTATCAAGTCGAACTTGAACAAAAACTTGCAAAAACAAAGATAATTTAAAATAAAACTCTTACTAAGACGCAACAACTAATTAATCTACTTTTTAAAAAAGTATTAAAGATAAGTATTTTTGCTTGCTTTTCAATATTTTACTAATATGTATTCAAGATTTAAAGCAAGAGAGAAACAAAAACAAAAACAAGTTGTTAATAAAAACAAAAAAAATAAATTTAAGACAAATTGTCTTTAAGTTTGTTGTCGATTTAGATTAAACAAATTAAAAAATTCTTTTACAAAATTTTACAATTTTAAGATTAAGTCTCTTTGTGACTTTAAATTGTCAACAAGATTATTAGATAAAAATGTAATAAATTTTTATTTTTATTTTGTTTACGTTTTGTTTATTTATATTTTTTTAAAAAATAAAGAAAGCAAAAATATATATAAGCGACAAAAATAAATTTATAACAAAGACAAAAAATATTGTGCAAAACAAATCTTTTGCAATTTGTTTTTCTTAAGAGAATATAAGTATTTCGAACAATTTTAAAAATTCGTTTATAATTGATTCTAAAAGATTTAACAACTTATTTTCGAATAAATTCGAAAGTTTTCTCTAGTTGTTTTGAGACAAATTTAGTAAAATATTGAAGATTTGCTAAGTTGTTACAATACGTTGTTAACTAATTAACAATAATAAGATAGCTTTGTTTTTAAGCTATATTTTAAGCATTTATGTTAAGAGAGACGACTTTATTATTTTTGACATCTTATGTAACAAAATAAAGAGATCTTTCTACGTAACTTAATTATACAACAACGATACAATAACAATTGCGTAATATTCTATTGAACAAGTTATTATTAATATAATTGTTGTTATCGCAATACGCGTTGCGTTATCTTTTTTGCTTTTGTTTGCTATATATTTGTTTCTCAAAGTTTTTTCGCAATTTATTAACATTATCTAGAAATTCTTTTCTTAGTTATTAATTATATTTTTCGTTTTAATTTATTTATTTAATCTTATATTATATTTGTTTTTTTAACTTAATCTTGTCTAAAATTTGTTTAATCTTTTATTAAACTTTGTTATTAATAAAATTCGAAGTTTATAATATTTGTTTCGTTTGCTTATTATTAACGCGATATAAATATAATTTTAAAAGTAAAATATAAAAAGTATTATAAATTCGATAAATATTAAATAGAGTAAAACAATAAATTTACATTTTAATTCTGTTTTTAATTTTAAACAATTTAATATATTTGTGCAATATCTTTTTGCTAAATCTTTTTTGTTTCAAATTTTTAATTAAAAGTATAATTAATTTTTCTATAACAAAGCTCTTTAGCTTATATCTTTTATTATAGTATTTTGTCTATTGCGTAACAACGTTTTTAAGACGTTTTGCTAAAAAAAATTTAAATTATCAAGTTGTTTTACGCGTTTCTATGTTAATAATATCTTTTTTTTAATAAAGTTGTTCTTAACTTTATAGTAAATCTTTGAGTAATAATTGTATATCAAATAGAACGACGAAGTTTTAACTAAGATGTAATAACTATTATTGTAGACGAATTTTATTATTAATAATAGATTTGTTTATCTTGCTTGTTTAGCGTCAACATAAGCGCGAAAATAATGTTTAAGAATTTAATTTTGTTGTTCGATTAAACTATCTATTTAAGAATAAAAGACAATACTTAATTGTCTTTTAATTTGTGCATAAAAATATATAACGAATTAAAAAATACTAGTAAAGACAAATTCTTTATTACTTACTATATTAGTTAGCGTTTTAAAACGTAAAACAATTTTATTAAAAAACACTTTCGCTAGCTTTGCAACATCGATTCTAGTAATTACAAGTATATACTTAATTATTTTTGTATAACAATCGACTATTACGAAAATCGAATTATACTTTATTTAATCAAACAAAAAAGTTGTATTTTTTGCTATTTTTACTTTCTTTTAATAAATTAGTAAAAGAGATAATTCTTTTCGAATAATAATATATAAAGCGTCTATAAAAGTTTACGAAGCTCAAAAACACTTAAAGTTTGCGATAAGTTTTCGATTTAAATTATTTCTTAATTGTTTTGATTTTTTTTAAGTTTATCTATATATCTTTTAAGAATACAATAAAGTCTAGAAATTTAATCTTAATAGTATTAAATTTACACTTTTTTAGATTAACGTATAGCGAATATTTGCGAAGATGTTTTAGCATTTATCTAATATAACGCTAGTGCTTCGTCAAATTATTGCTATATATAAGTATGTTATCTATATAAATTACGCAAGTTATATTGATCAACTCTCGCAACATTTTATTAATATAAATTTGAAAGATTGCGAATGCGTTTGTTAGTTTAAATAACATAACTTAATACTTGAAATGCTTATAGCGCGTACGAAACGTTGTCTTTTACTTATTATCGCATTTAATGCGAATGCGATAATAGACGTTCTTTAAGTCCAAGATAATAAAGCGCTTTGCTTCGCATAGACAATCTAGCGTTTTCGTAATTAAAAACAATAAATAACGATTTTTAATAATAATTGCATTTAGATTTTTATAATTAACGCATAAACATAATTTATTGTTTAATTTTAATACAAATAGAATAGAGACGTTTGCAAACAAAACTAAATGCTTAATTTAATCTTTTGCTAACGTATTATTAAGATATTGTCAAAGTATTATTAACTTGTTTTATAAAAAATTATAGAGAGATATAAACAATAACTCTTTATTGTTCTAAAACTTAATAGCGTAATCTTCTTTTCTTAATTTTGATAAAATTCTAATTAATTTATTATTATAGACATCTTTTAGATTTCTTAATTTCTTAAGAATCTTAAATTTTGTTAATTTTTTGTTTAACGTCTTCGTAATATTAGCGCAAACAATTGTATAAACTATGCTATATTTGACGAAATCTAAAACAAATTGTTTAAAATTAACTATCTTCAATTTTTTATTTAAGATCTTAAATTGTTAACTTTGCGTTTTCGAATTAATTAATATGCTTTGCTTGAACAATATTGACATATTTAATATAAAATCAAGATTTATATATTCTATTAAGTAGAACAAAATAGTGCATTTTCGATGCTAACTTTATAAATTAATTAAGTAATAAATCAACTTATAGACGTTGTAACAAAAACGATTATTGTTATTAAAAAAATCTAATGTTAATAAAATAGCAAATGCGAATTGCAATTCTTATTGCGCTATATAGATATAATTAATAAGATTAATTTTAGCTTCTAAATTAACTAGATTTATAACTTGACGTTTATTATTAAAAAGTCGAATTTAATTTTTTACTAAGATCGAATCTACTATTTTTATTTGTCTTTTTTATTTTGTTTGCGAAGCGTCGACGAAACTTAATCTTTTTTCGCATTTGTTATAATAATTATAGCAACAATAGACTTATTTTATTTGTGTTTATTAAAACAATTTGTTTTGTAATGCTTCTTTTTATAACATTTAAAGTATTTAATATTTTTTAAATAGTTTGTATTATTAATTTCGTAGATTTGCTTATGCGACAACAACAAGTTTTTAAAAATATATAACTTTTTGCTCTTAATAAACTTGTCGACATTATGTAAGCGTCAATTTTAATAAAATTTATCTAAAGAGACATTAAAACTTTTAGTTATTTGCTAATTTTTAAAATTGCTTGCGTTTGCTTTGCAAATGCGATTTAATATTTATTTTTATATAATAATTATAGTTAAAAGCTTATTGCAAGTGTCTAATATATTACTAATATTTAGTATTTTTACTTTTAAGTTCGATTTAAGCTTAGTTAAAAATATATAGATTTTATATTTTTTTAAAAGCGATACTAGATAAATCTTTAACTTATCTAAATATTTTTTAAAAATAGTTGTTTTTTAATTTAATTTTTGTCTAACAATCTTTTATTTTTTGTAGATAAGAAGACGACAATTAGCAAAATTAGTTATTAAATTTAATAAAAACTCTTTAAATTCTTTAAAGATTTTGCTCTTTAATTTAGTGTTATTGTTTGTTCTTAAATACTATTAGATAGCAACATTGTTTTTCAAAAATAATATATAATAGAAAATCTTGTTCTTATCTATAATAAAGTACGTTAAGAATCGCATTATATTAATGTTAATCTCTTAAAACTAAATAATGTACTTATTTACGCTTTAATTTTTGTACAATTTTAGTTTTTCGAGTTTTAAGAATTTAAATATTATCGATAACAATATAATAACAAATTAAGAAACTTAGAAATTTGTTATTTTAACTACTAGAATCTAGATTTGCTAAGCATTTTGCAAATCTCAAATCTTTGTTATTAAGATTTTTATCTATTGATATAAAGTCGAAGTCTTAATTGTAGCTAAGCTATTCTCTTTATTGTTATTATGCTAGCGTTAATTATCTTTGTTGACGTTTTGTAAACAATTGTTGTTTCGAAAGACATTAAACTCTTTAAACTCTAATTTAGTAGTTAAATAATTATTGTAATTTGAGCTATTATAATTTGACATAATGCTATTATGTTTCAAGTCTTTTTCTTCGAAAGATAGAACAATTAGAACTATAAAATACGAATGCGTTTGCTTTTTGTTGACGCACTAAAATATAAAAGACGTAAGATATAATAAACTTGTATTACTATACCCCAACTATATAAGATAGATAGTAGTAAAACTAATCGTTAAAGAACAACAAAAGATAAGTTTTCTTTCTATCTAATATTCGCTATAACGTGCGAGCCTATTTCTCGCTATCTAATTAGAAAGAGGTGTTGTGCCATTTGAGATTTCTATAGGCACTCAAGGTCACGTGCCCTGCCATATCTTGAGGCGCTAGCGCGTCGGGAACGCTATAACATTATAGAAACGCAATAATAACTTTCGTTGCTTCAAGTATTAAATTAGACGTATATTTCTTAAAGATACATAATAAAACAATTCTAATCTTGACAAATATAAAAGCTTAACATTTGACAAAAATTTGTAGTTTTCGATCTAGAGATACTTTATAACGTTTAATATCGACATCTTTGTCTTTAGTTTCTTACTAAGACATACAATAATTGCGATCTTGTTTAGTATTAAAATAACTTTATTTGCAATTAGCTAATTTAATTTTATTTCTTTATAATCGTATTTAAAAAGTTTACTCTATAAATATATTAAAAGAAGATAACTTCTTTTGATATTAATTGAGTGCAAATAAAAAGTAATAAAATTTACTTTTGTTATATTTAACGAATGTCTAAGATTACTCTTTTTTGTAAACACGCTATATGCAAGATTTGCGTTCGAAATATCGACAATAAAACTTCGATCTTTAACTTTTAATATCGAATTAACGCTTGTATACTTTGTCGAATACGGAAGCTTTTAATAAAATTAAGATTGTTTACTATTAAATTACAACTCTTAAGCATAGACAATAAGAGAACTTTCGAAGTAATAGCAATAAAATTTATGAATGTTTTGCAAAGTGTTTTAGGAAATATTTGAAGAATTCAAGATTTGTTTAATGTTGCGTATAGTATTAGCGTTAATAAATTTAACAATTAATATTAGCTTTTGATTTAATTAACATAAAAATAGGGAATCTTATTGTATTGATTCTTTTCTTGCGTCAACTACTAGTTTCGAAGTGTATAAAGATATTTAATACCTTAGTTAAGCAACTATTTTTTTTCTCTTCTAATTAAACGAGTCTTCTTAGTTGTTTTCGATGTATTTTGAGATTGTAATATCGTGACAAATGTTACGATGCGAACATCTTAGAATCTTATTTGTAAGAAACTTTAGACTTATAGAGTCGCTTATTTAAATACGTCTAGAGTCTCTTCGTCACGAAAGTTGACGTTACGACAACTATTATTGACAAAGATATCTTGATTTTGTTGACAAATTATAACGACTTAGATAAGTAAAACGAGAAATATAATATAAATAAAGAACATTTTTTTTCAATTTTGTGTTAACAATAAGTTAGACTATAAAATTATTCGTTCAATTAATATAAAAGACGAATTGTATCTTTAACAAGCGTAAGTCTCTTTTAATTTACGATTGTATAAGCTTAAATTGTTTAGAGATCAAATAATTTCGACAACTTTAATATAAGCGTTTTTGACTATCTTTGTTGTTATTTATAACTAATCTTTATAATCTTTATTTACTTGCATATATTTGTGCGATTAACTTAATTTAGAACAAAGATATAAGTGAATATAACAATTTAATTAAGCTTGCGTTGTAAAAGAGTCTACGTATTAATCTCTTACTCTTTAAACTTAATTTCGTAATATTCGTGAGAATAGAAACGAGCATTAAAACGAAGTCGTCAAGAATTGCTTCTTTTTGTTACGTTTTATTCGACAACTTTATTTTTCGATTGTAACGAATCTATATGTTATTTTTCGACAACAAAAGCAACTTTAGAGACGTTGTAAACAACTTGAATTATAAAGATTGTAAAGATTATAAGCGTCTTAATGTTGTTTTATTAAGAAATCAATTGACAATAAACAACACTAGCTAGATAGACAAGTTGCGTTAGTTTGTTTATTTGAATTTACAAATAATTCAAGAATGCGAAGAGACAATATATATTTTACTTATAGCATTTTTTTATTTTGAACTAAGTTGCATCTTAAGTCTATTGTCAAAAAATCAAATTTGTTGTTTCGAAACAATACAATGTTGTCTTTTAGATAAAGTTATAATGAAATTGCTCGAACAAATTTATTCTTCTTGTCTATTCTTCGTAACGCATAGTAGAGTCTTAAGATATTACTTCGATAAACGCGATCTTTGTTTGTTGTATTAACAATATCGCAAATTTGTAAAGTTTATTGTTCGAGATTTAAATTAATTAATCAATATATATGCAACGAATGCAAGAAGATTTCGACGAAAAATCAACGCTTTTTCGCAAACAATATAGTAATTTATTGACTAGCAACATTTTGACGCTTCTTTTGGCACAATCTATTATAGAAGTCTAAATCGCTTATATAAGTCGTATATAATTGTTGCAAACTATAAGCTAAAAAGACAAGTCTCTAATAAGAAAAATCAATACATTGCGATTAAGAAGTCTCAATTATGCTAGTAATAAAATATTGCCAATATCGTAGAAAGCGAAGATATTCAAATAATATTTATTTAATTTTAAGACGTGATTTTTTTAATTAAAACTTAACATAATTATTATTGTGCTTTGTCTTGCTTCTTTAAGATAGATAGAATATTATTGTAGTAGTTATTGCACAAGAGTTCGTATTATTTGTTCTTAACGTAGACAATAAACTTCGATATTTTTTTAAGATTGCAACAATTGCAAATAAAGTTTGCGTGTTTAGCAAATTAATTTATGTATAACAAACAATATAAAGAAAAAGTCTTTTCGATTTTATCTAATAGCGTTATTGATTGTTAAGTATTCTAGCGAACGAGAAAGAAAGTTGTTAGTCGTTCTTTAAAATTAAGTATAGATAATATAACGCTACTAATTATGTTGTTATTCAACAAAAAAAGAGAGACTTTAATTAAGGAATTTGTTATGCAAACGATTAGGGTTAATTAATGTTAGAGAAGCTAAAATTGAAGCGAGAGTTAAACCTCGCGATAACACTAGTAATAACGTAGCTCTAGTAGACTATAAAGATGTTGCTTAAGAATAAGAAAAAGATACTTAAAGTTGAGAAATTGACGTTGCGAGTATTGGAACTTCAAGTTGTAATTAATCGAATAATTGTAATCTAAAAGCTCGTAAACAAAGATCTACTTTAATTCTAATAAAGTTAAGAATGCTTAATTACGCTCTATTTCTTTTTTTTGTTTTTCGATCTAGTTATTAACATTTTTGCGAAAAGATAATTGCAACATTTACAATGTTTAATTACGACTTTAACTAGATAAAGCATTCGAAAATGCAAGTCTAGTTCTCTCTTAAAATTGTTTCTTCTCTTTTTTTATTTTCTTTTGTCGCACAATAAGTTGTTTTATTTTTATTATTAATTATCTTAGCAATCTTATTTAACATGTCGCATTAGACAAGCTTCTTATCTTTATTTCAAAAATATAATTGCTTCTTTAATTACATTTCGACTCGAATCTTTTCAACAAATTCGTTATATAAATTAGAAAGCTAACGAAAGCATGCTTTGACTTCTTCGATATTATTTGGCGCATCTTTTTTATCTTAAGACTCAACGAACGAATTAAACAATAAGTACTTTAGTATATCAAGATTTATTTCGAAGCTTTCGACGAACGAGAAGACAACTACATTGAAAAAGATATAAGAATTTTTATTCGATAAAGATAATTAATTTACAACTAGACTTAGTCAACTCTTGCAAAGATTAACAATACATATTGTACGTCTAAGTTCTTAAGAAATACATTAATAAGTTATAATTAACGATATATTGTAGATCGAAGACTACGAATCTTGTTATAGCATTGTTATTACATTGGCAAAGATAATAAGATACTATAAAATTGTTAAGCTAAAAAACGAAATATTTTTTTGATCGAATGCGTTCTCTTATAACGTGAAATATACTATATTGTTGATACAATGCCTAATTGTTTTTGACACGCATTCGTTAATTTCCCAAATATATAGAAATCTTAAATGTTAGCATTACTTCGTTCAAAAACGAAACAATTAGAGATCAAATATTCTAGATCTTATTTTAATTAACTTTGAGAAATAAATAACGTTGCTTGTTAAAGCGTATTTCGAAGAAGAGCACAAAAGACTTCAAAAGTTTTTATTAGATATATTGATCAAAAATTTAGACAAATTAGAACGATTTTTAAAGAATATCTCTTAACAATTGTTTTTTCAAGATAAAGAGCGTGGAATTTGTGAACACGTCGAATAAGCTATTGCAAAGCACGCAAATATCTAGCTTTTAAGAAGCTTGAATCAAAAAGAATTTTATCGTAACATCTTATTTTGTATATTTAGTATCGACAAACAAATATACAACTCGCGAAAACATCGACGCGTCAACTTTGTTCTATTCGCAAACGCTCAATTTATTATTTTTTAGCACTTCGAACACTTTACGCAAAAGAGTGTCGAAAAGACGAAAAAATATATAGACGAGAATTTATCGAGCTACAAAGAAAGATCAAAACAATATAAGTTTATTAACTCGAACAATAAGCGACTCTTAAGAAAATTTGACAAATCTAGTTATGTAAGTAATAAGAATAATTATTAAATTAAATTGCTTTTTTCGAAAATTAATATGCTATATAATACTTAATTTGTTTATATTAACGTGTGCTTTTAAAGTTTAGTTTTGTTAATAACGTATCGCAAATTTTTGTTGTTCTTAATTCTTATAGAGTTTAGAATCAAATTATAGTAGACAAATGCTCTTAACATACTTAAATAAATATAAAGTTAAAAAAATGTTATCGAAAATAATGTCGAATAAAGTTAATAATTAAATAATTGTGCGTACGAATAAAGATTGCAAGTCAATAATTGTATCGATCTTTTTATTTACTTTTAATTTCTTTATTAATCTTAACTTCTTTATTTATTTCTAAATTTTAATTAACGAAATATAACGTATACTTAAAGTAATCTACATTACTAGTTGTAATATATATTCGAAATAATCTATATTTTAAGACGTAATTTACATTATTAGTTGATAATCTATATCTTAAGATGTGATTTATATTATTAATTGTAATATACATTCGAAGTAATCTATATTTCGAGACGTAATTTACATTATTAATTGTAACGTAAATTCAAAGTAATCTATACTACTAGTCGTAACATACATTCAAAGTAGTTATAATGTTTTTTTTATTGTTTATATTTGTGTAATCTTGATAAAGAATAGCGATGCGATACTACTAGAAAGTGCATCTCTAGAAATCAAACTTAAAAATATAACTTAGTCGAAGAGAAATCTTTATTCGTAATTAGATAAAATACTTTCAATTTATTTACGCGAAAGCTAACGCTTATGTATTATATATTTGGTTAATAATTTATTTTTAACAAACTTAATTTGTTATTCAAATAGTTTCGCACAAGTCTTCGCAAATTATTTCGAATTTTCTAAGATCTAGACACTTCGATTTATCAATAAATTATTATAATCAATTAAGTAAGAAGTTTTACTTATAACAAGCATTTTATCGCTCTTCTTTCTTTTCTTTGAGTCGCTTAGCATTTTCACGAATGTTAGTTTTGCTTTATTAGGCTCAAAAACTTCGCTTACGAACGTGTCTCTTTTTTAATTTTCTTCTCTCTTTTTTAACGTTGTAAGCATTGCGATTGACTTATTCGAATTATAATCTCTTAATATTTTCGTTCGCAAAACATTGTTCAAATTTATTGTTCTCTTATGAACAAAGATTTGTCGATATTAGTTATTGTTTAAGAAGCTATGCTTACTACGTTCGAACACGTAATAAATGAAAATGCGTAAGATTTAGACAAGTTAATAATATTAATTTTGAGACGAAATTTGCATTTTACGTACGTAGTTATTATTTAATGCGTTGTTCTTCAAAGCTTGATTTAAGATCTTTTGCATTAATATTTTATTCTTTATTATTATGAGCGACTAATTTATTAATTGACGATTTGCGTATTTATCGATGTTTTCTAATTGCTAGATTAAGCGAACTTGTTATGTGCGAGTAATAAAGTTGTTGTAGTCTCGAATTAATTGTCGTAAATACAACAATTGAGCAACTATTTCAAATTTCGAAGCAATTATAAGAACTCTTTTAAATTTTCTTAGAGAAGCGTTAATCTTATGCGAACTAGTAAACAATGTTAGACGAAAATTGTTTCAATTAGATTTGTCTTCGTACTTAATTAATCGTTGAAGTTTGAAGATAAATTCTTTTTAAGAATCGACCAATAAGTCTAGATTTGTTTGTTCGTCTTCTTCGCAAGACGTTACTATGAACGAATAACTTTGCAAAAACAATCAAAAATTGATCAATAATATTTATAAGTTAATATATTGTTTTAGATTAATCTTTAATTTGTTATGGACAATAAGACTTATTTTGAAGTTGTCGCTAGCTTTGATAATTATTGTTCGTGAGAGACGTCCTCGAAACACGTTGTTTCGATAGAAAATAATAAAGAGTTAAATTACGAATGTGAAGTTGAAGATCTTAATCGAAACATAGAGACAAATCTAGTTAACGAATAATTTAGAACTTAGATAACGTTAAAGTATGTATCTAATCAGGAACGTCAACATTTAATAACTAGGAAGAAAGAATTTGTACAAAAGCTTGCGAATAAAGCGTAATAAGAATATTATTAAGAAGCTAAAAGTAAATATAGTTTATTAATCTATAAGTGAAGTATTAACAAAAATAATTATATAATTTACGATAAGTAAATAAAGATTTCTAAGTATTTGTAAAAAGTATATAGAGTTGTAATAAATAGCGACGAATGTATGCAATGCGACAAATGCAAAAGATATTATTTTTGCGAAGCGATAAATTCGTCAATAGTTAAACAATAATAAACTTAACAAATTGACTAAGAAGCTTAGATGAAAATCAAAGAAAAGCGATGTTATGTTAATTATCGAAAGAGTTTTTGCTTTCTTTCTCGCTTTGTTGAAGGAAGTTATACGAAAGATAATGCAAAAGACGTTAAGTAAGATATACAAAAGCTAAAGCAAAACGTCGACGAAACTTCACGATTTTAAGAGACGATAACGTCGTACAATTAAAAGATAGATAAGATATCTAAATATAGTAATGTTGAGCGATCGAAGAACTTGCTAGATAAATGAAAAATCTTTTATAAATATCAAAAGAAGAAAGACGTCGCTTGCGACAATAGCATAGATTTAAGTAATCTTCATAATAAATCAATAATATAATTAGAACGTGTAGAGAAACTTGGCGCGAACAAGGTAAGAAAAAGATAAAAGAACAAGAGTTGACTATATATTAAAAGACACTCTAGAGACATTAGAAGTAACGACGAATCTAGAGTTCAAAATTGACTAAATAAAGAAAGAGAGAATAAGAAATAACTTTACGATATCTAGAATTAATTGCAAAGCATCTAGAATTAACTACAAATTAAAGTACTACAATATTGTTGTTATAACTTCTAGAAAGATAGACTTTAAGCTATATTCAAAACAATAACTTATTTGTGTTATAAATTTGACGATATTTTGACTTATAATTAATATCTACACGTGAAGTAATTTAACAAATCGAAGATAGAATACGAAGTATAAAGTCGTATAGAAAGTTAATAAATTACACTAAAAGCAAGAACATTGCAACTTATTACTTTATTGTATAAAATTTGCGCGATAAAACTTAAGTGATTAACATTAATAAGTTAAGATTATTCTTTTTTTAATTATAGAGAAAAGTATGCTTCGAAAGTTAGAGTTATTGTTATTTAAAAAGAGTTAAATTCACTAACTTGCAAAAGCTTTTTTGCGAAAGAAGACGTAATCTTCGATAAGAACTTTTCAACTATAAAAGATTAAAGACGTAGATTGTTTGCTTTGTCTCTCTTACGCTTTGCTAACAATTGCATTATAACATCTTCGACAATCTAGATATTTAAATGCTTTCTTTTAATGTCTTTTGACATAATTGTACAACGCTTTTGCATGCTAATTTTGATCTTATTGTTATTGTTCAAAAGAATAAATAAGTAGTTAATATCGTTATAAATTAAGTTCTTGAACTTGAGAAATCTAATATCGCTTAGCATCTAGACTTGTCAATGCTAGCGTTTAATGAAATAGGCTAAAATTTTACTTAATCAACTATTGATGTTACGTAAGTCTCTTTCAAATAAACGAGAATCGCGACGACTTAAATTAAGAAAATTGATATATATTTAAGAACAACGTAAAGTTCAACTTCGAACTCGTAAACATTTATACATTTAACGAAATACTTCTCTTAAATCTAAAGAAGTATAGAGAGATTAATATTTTTGTTTAAGTTTAAAAGCTTTTGTATTGCGATTACTTTTGAAGTTGAACAATCTTTTGTTACTTTAAAACTTCAACGTTTCTTTTTCGTTATCGTAACAAGTTTACTAATTCTAAGATTATAGTTTTCGTCGTACGATTGTCAAAAGAATTTTTTCTTCACTTTGAAAGATGTTTTTTCGTTTAACTTTCTAGTAGCGCTAGCTTTTCTAGATATTACATCAACAAAAGTAGATTAACTAGAAGAGTAAAGATTGTTTGACAAAAATAACTTCGCCTTTCTAGCGTTTTGTTTAACGTTAAATCTTTTAGAAGTTAGACGTTTTTAATTTGCAAAACTAGCAATACGTTTATCGTCTTCTTTATCGAGATATATTTTATTCTTTTTTAATTTAACAACAATATTGTTATAAGTGTTTGACGAGTTTTGAGTGTTTTTAGATAATAAAAAATTGCCATTAGCTAATAACATATTATTCGAAACAAGTAAATAAGCTTAAGAATCTTTTAAATTAACTTGTATATATTATTTGTCGAAGTAAGAAGTTATTTTAAATATAGCGTAACAAAGTGTCGAAAATAATCAACGAAGAATAAATAGAAAGATCGTAAAACACAAAAACGAAATATATGTAAAAAAGAATATAGAGAAATTATTTAAAATACGATAGAAGATCGATAAATATACTTTTCTATTTATAGAGTAGCACAAAGTTATTTGATAATTTAGATAGCATTTATTTTTAACGTCTTAAGATTGTTAATTACAACGATGTGCTTATCTTTTAAGAGATATTAATTATTTTAGTTTTTAGCTAATTCGATTCTTCTTAAGTTTAGTTATAAAGTCTTGTTAATAATTTCTTAATGCTAAAGCTTTTCTTCTATAAACGAAGATAATAATGTTAGTTATTAAGCGATGCTCTTGTAATGCAACGTATTCGAGTGCAAGTTAAAGAAGAAAGTCTAAAGCGAAAGAAGCAAACGAAATATATAGATTTAACACGAATTAGATTCGAGCATTTTGATTTTTCGCAGAGCGAACTCGACGTATTTAATAGATTTAACATAAAGAATTTGATATTAATTTTCGAAGATAAAGATTGCTTTTAGCAAGATAGTTAACATTATATAACAATCGTAATTGATCAAAAACAATTAAATTTTATTATTTACTTTATTAGAATTTCTTTTATCGTTTTATTCGACAATATACAAATCGAACAATTTAAACTATAGCTTTTTTCGAAATTTCGACTTAAATATCTTTACGATCGATGTCGAGTTCAAGCGAGAAAAGAGATAACTTCTCTCTAGCTTTAATAAATCGTGAATTTGTACTTAGCAAATATAATCGACTAATTTTTGTTTAAGCAAAACATCTTTTACTTACATCTTTAGATTTGAGCGACAATTTAAGAATCTACTTGATCGAGCAACTATTTAACGAGAAGAAACCTATTAACGATAAAGTTTATCGCAAGATTCGTCACCATTGTCTTAACTCGTTTGTAGCGACTTAATAATAAGTATATTTAACGAAAAACAAGCAACAAGAGTTAAGAAGACTACTTCGAAGAGAAGATTACGCAACAACTTTTGATGCTTTGTTGTCTTTTTTAGATTTGTAATCAAACGAAATGCGATTTAACATAACGAAGATTATAATCGATTTAAAATATAATAAGATAAATCAACTCTTCTTATATATTGTAAGCTTACTAAATTATTAAATTGTAGAAGATATTTTATTGCTTTGATTATATTAAGAGATTCTAGACTAGTTTGATTCGATACAACAAATACGATATGCAAAAGATAAATTATATTACAATAAAGACACTAGAACTACAAGCATTAGATATGTTGACATCTAATAGCATAACTTTATATTGTCAATTAAAAAAGAGAAAGATATTTAGCGTATTTAATTTGAATTGTCGCATAGAGATTTGGGCGAAACTACAAACGTAAAAGCGTTTTATCTTTACTCTTTGAACTTTTTTCGAAGACTTCAAGTACATTTAAGTTTGCGTCTATTGAGTGAAAAGATTAATAAAGATATCTTCGAGAGAAACTTTGTATACAACAATAGCGCGAAGCTTCTTTAAAATGAATTAGAAGAGAGACAAATACATTATCTAAAAAGCGAAAACAATCTTTATTTTTAAATTTAACACTATTTAAAATTGCGTAACTCTATATTATCGACAAGTGTTCTTTTACATTATACAACATCTTCGTAAGTTGTTATTAGACTCCACGAAATTGAAGCCCAAACTTAACGAAAGAAAGATTTAAACAACGAAGAATCTTAATAGATCTATATTATATAAATTGATTGATTTGACGAAGCAACTAGAGTTTAAGTCGAAGAAAATAGGCGATTTAAAGACGAAATACTTTAATTATGCAAATAAACAATTATTGTTCGAACAATTGAAGTTTGCGTATATTGTCAACGAATCTAAAGAGTATTAAGCGAGAAAATGTGCATATTTATTTGATTTGGCGTATAAGCAAAGCAAGGACTTTTTTTTCTTAATAACATGTATAAAATAGACAAAAGTTAAAAGAACAATATTTAACTTATTTTCGTGAGAAAGTTCGTTTATCTAGTTTACTTTAATAGACGAATATTCTATTCGAAATTTCAATTGAATAATTAAAACAAAGAAAACAACAATCAAGAGCAAGAACAAGATCTCTCGCAAGAAAGCATAGATTAAATATACATATCTTAAGAGCAATTAAATGCGAAGAAAACGCGAGAGAATTAAGATACAAACGAATGACAAGATTATGCGAAGTAGCTAGGAGACACAAATTATCTATTTGAAAGTTCGTCTCGTTTATATAGTTTTTAGGGAAATTAGAAATCTTAATCGATAAACGACGTTAAACAGTTAATAATATATAACGACGAGATAGAACAAGATTCGATGGCGCCTTTTATAATTTTATCAAGTTTTTATTTAGACGAGATCTTGCTCAAGAGCTTGTTCGAAGAAAGAGTCTTATTTGAGAAAATTTCTTTTCGATCAATTGCTTTAATGCTTATGAAAGCTACGAAAAAGAACGAATTTTATTAAGAACGATTCAAATTTATCTTTTGCGACGAAGACGATTAAATTACAATAAAAGAATACTTTTTCGATTTATCTCTTTTCTTTTTGATGAAGCTCACGACAAAAAAACACGCAAGAGAGAGACGATATCTTTTCGATACGACTTTTTGATTATTGTATCTCTCGAAATGCTTTGAGACTACTCTAACAAATAATACGCACGTTATTCTTCTATTTTTAGCAAGAAAAATTTGTATATTTTAGTAGCTCGTCGCATTTGCTTCTTAATTGAGCGATAACTTTAAATGATTTAAGAATAATACTAGAAAAAGAGTTATTAACGATAACATTTTTACGAAAGATCAAACACGAAAGAAATAAATTTTATAAATCTCGTTTTTATACTTTTACATTCTTTGTCGTAATTTAATTTTCAACTAATATTGTTACTCTTAATACACTTTTGTTTAATTACAATCTATATATAGTATAAATTTAAAGAAACAACTTTGCAATTGCTATTTAGATGCGACAACACATTAAGCAATTTAAATATTAAATTCGAATAATTTGTTTAGTTAAGACAACGCAATTCTTACGATCTCGCAACGTCTTAAGTCAATATTTGAATTATTTATTCGAGACAATTATTGTTACATCTAAAATTTTGATCTTCTTATTTTTATTTCTCGAGTTTGAATCCTAATTAAGGCACTCAATATTGTATAAATTGTATTACTTCTTCTATCTTTTAAATTTGTTTATCGAAGTTTGCGATCAACGAGAACAAGTTTTTTGTTAATTTCTTTAGACTATTCTCTTAGATAACAAGCTTTCTTAACAACATTCTTTGCATCTCTAGTATGCATTCTTTTATATTTAATACTTTTAAGATTTTTAAGTTTAAGACGAACAATTTGTTAAGATGTTTTCGTCGCTTTGTTCAAATTTGAACGCGAAGCTTCTTTTTATTTTGAATCTTTTTATTCTAAGTAGCTTGTTATTTTCTTTAAGGAACGATTCGTCTTTCTATATTTTGTCGCGAGTCTCGATTCTCTATTTGCGTTAAGTTTAAGATTTGGGCGCAATAAGTTACTTTGATATAATAAATGCAATTGCGACGTATTAATAAATTGTATTATATTAACTCGTGAATTAAATTTTTGTAGCTTTGACTCTAAATATAAGTCTTCCAAAGAATACAAGCGTTTAGATCAATTTGTTTCTTAATAATCGTCGCCTTTTAACAAATTTCTCAATTCTTATTCTCGCATAGCATTTAATTTTGACACTAGCATTTACTTCTAGTTCGAGCATTTACTTCTAGCACTAGCAATTATTTCTAGTTCAAACATTTACTTCTAACACTAGCATTCACTTCTAGCACTAGCATTTACTTTTGACACTAGCATTTACTTCTAGCATTAGTATTTACTTTTAACATCAACATTTACTTTTAACTCTACCATTTATTTCTAATTCGAACATTTACTTCTAGCTCGAACGTCAATATTTTCTTTAAACTCTAGCATTCATTTTATGTCTATGTTTTCTTAACTATAAATGTTCTACTAGATTTACTACTATCTCTCTTTGATCGATTCCAAATAAGAGAGACTTAGTAGTGCATAGTTTAGACATTTATTCGTAAAGCTCTTCTTAAATACAAGATCGAGTTTACGTGTCTTTGTTTACGTGTTATTTAAATTCTTAAAATATAGACTTAAGTTTCTAAATTAAATGCGATCAAAATGTAATCGTGATACGCAACAAGATTTGTTTCACTAAGTTATTATTTACTTTTAGCTTCTTCTTAAGCATTTATTTTTAATTAGACGAAAAAAGAAGTCAAAACTAGATAAATATAGAGACTTAAAAGAATTCGTCGAACAACAAGAATGAAAAATAATTTATTAATTAAAGATAAAAACATTACATTTTCTTTCAAATTTTCTCTTAATATTGAACAAAATAAAACAATCGAGAATTGCAAACTTAAAGCAAAGATCTAGTATATTGTCTTTGCAATCTTTGAAGCTTAGATTATTGCAACAATTGATTAAAAACTGTAAGACAAATTTGTTGCGCACTCTTTATTTTCTATTGATCAAAGCGAGTAAGCGATTTATTTCGTTTAGCGAACAAGATAATTTCTCGCAAAAAAAAGAGACAAAGAAACGCAAGATTGCTAGAGAGAGAAAAAATCTAAGTACGTTATCTTATTTGGTCAATTTTCTTTCATTCGAATCTTGATATTCTTTTGTCAATTAATATTGTCTTATTTCTTCGATAGAATTAATAAAAGTATAAGAATCGACATTTAATCAAATCGACTAATTTAAAGTAATGCAAAAGATAGAAAAGATAAAAAAGTTTAACATTTATCGAAATGTCTTTAAAACGATTATGCATTTTCATATTAAGAAATTGCTAAAACAAGAAGAATACAAGAAGGCTATAAAAATTGAACTTAATAAACTAAATAATAAGAATATTAATATCGAAAGTAAGAATAATAGCAATAAGAAAAGTGGCGAGAATAACTTTCGACATTTGGAGAATAACACTTTTTTGAAGAGCGATAAGACTAAATTTGGGAGCGAGAATTACATAGATAACGAGACTAATAATAAGAAAGACAACGATAATAATAAAGACAAAAATAATAAGAATTACAACGATAATAAGAATTTAAGGAACAACAACTATAAAGAGATTAATAATTAAGTATCGATCTAGCTATAAAGAACGTTACTTATTCAATCTTTTGAAAAATAATAATTTCTATAAATTGATTAAATAGTTTTTTTGATCAATAACACAAATATTTATTTGTACAAAGAAATTTTTAGTTATTTATGTTGCCTTAATTAGCTAGAAAGATAATTTCAATATTATCGTTTATTTAGCATTAGTATTCTTGTTTTTCTTCAACATTGTCTTTACGTATTTCAAGAGATTTTCTTTGACTTTCTCGAAAGCTTTGTTGTAATTGTGTCGATCAATTTTTCTCACGCAATATTGGTTTAAGATTTCAATTAGTAGTTTTTGTAATAATGCTTTTTTGTCAAAGACATTCGCAAGAAAACGAATTATTTCTTTGCTAATATTAAGAGTGCATAACATGCGCAAGAGTAACAAGATTATTTGTTCGAAAATCGTTTATTTGTTGCTAATATTTTAATTATTCAAGATAGCATCAAAATTTGTTAAGTAACTATCTTAAATAAGTTAAACAATATTGTTTACAATATATAGAAGCAATCGTTTGCAATACAACAAAATAGTTAGAGTTAATACAAACGCTTTAAGTGTTTGTTCAAATTAAAAGTTTTCAATTAATCTATAATATAAATTTAAACTCTTCTTTAATTTTATTTAATCGCTTAGTACTTCGAAAGTTTAATTATAATACGTAGAGCTTCAAGTAAGAAGCACGAGTATATTGTTTTCTTCTTTTCGAGGGAATGGAAGTTAACAATAGATATATTTACTATATTTTGTTAACATTGTTTTTTCATTACACGTAGAATTGTGATTTATAAGTAAAAACGAATTTGATCGATTTATTGTGCATCAAAATCGCACAATAGTTGCAACAAAAGATTTTAAGTTATTATTAACGCATGCGAGTCTTAATTTTAATAGTATTGTATCAAATAGTTTTTAAGAAATCTAATAGACATTAGTAACATTATATAAAGGTTCTATTCGAGTGTATTTAGTATAGCTAGCTTTAATAGATTCGCGAAAAGTTTTAATTTAAAGAGCGCGTCTTGTATTTCTTTTTAATCGAAACGTTCAAATTGTTATAAATAGAAAATGTCTAGAAAATTGGCGCAAAGAGACGCATTTTAGTTTGTTGTATAATTTATTTCGAAGTCGTGTTGTCGACAATCTACTTTATTATTAAAAGATTTAAGAAAGTTTTAGAATAATAAAGTTGTTTGTTGCTTTAATCTTTTTCGAATCTTAACAAAGAAGTTTGTTGTCGTTAATAGTCTAAATAAGTTTGTGTAATTATTTCGAAAAGATTAAAGTTAATTGTTTTAATCTTATTCGAGAATGTCGAGAGCGAGAGTAATATTATATTGGTTACAATATCTTAAACAAAAGTACAAGAAATTTTGCGTAAAATTCTTAACAATTCGAGAATTAAAATGCTAGACGTTATTAACAAATATATTAAAAGATAAATGTAAGCTTACTTGAATGTTTTAGTACAAGATTGCTTTTTTAAGCTCTATATTAAAATTAGTCTTTTTAATAGCTTTTTAATAATATTTTGCCAATTTATGTTCTTATTTGTTGCAAGTTACTTTTGCAACATTATCGAATATATTAATTTGCGCTCTTTTTTTGATCTTTTAAATTTCGTAAATACGTATATTCTTCTTAACTAGCTTAAACAAATTGTAATCGACAATCAATTTAAAATTCTAAAAATTCTTTGAGAGCAAGTTGAAACATAATGTTGCAACAACGAATTTATAAGATCTAGCATGCTTGCATTTTACAATGTAAGAAACTATATTAATTGTAATGTTCGAGTTCAAAAGAAAGCAATTTAAGTCGAAAATCTTTAGAAGAGATTTATTTATAAAGAAGCAAACAAGAGTTTATAGCTTATTGCTAAAATTAAGACGTAATTCTCTAAATTAACGCGAAAGCGTTTTTAATATCTACAAAAAGTTGCAAGATATTAGCAAAAATTCTTAAAGCTAAGAATTTAAAATACATTATTTATTTATTTGTTCTTAGTAAGCTACAAGTAGTCTTAATTATTTTGTTAATTTAAATATTTTTAAAGTTTGTTTAGATAAAACTAGATTCTACTAAGTATAAGATTGCATTCTTCAAGTTTTGCATTTCGAACTTTGGACAAATTAATTAAGACATTTTTGATATCGAAAGATAGCAACAAGATTAAGATTTTATAGATAAATAGATATATAAAATAATAGAAAGCAAACGAACTTTAAAGAGTTGATTATTTAGAAGCAAAAACGTTATTTAATTTTTATCTTATTACATTCTTCAAATAATTCTATTTGCAAATTATCGCTTAATTTATCGCGCAATTTATTACTTAATTTATCGCACAATTTATTGTTTGTCGCGTAATTTATTGCTCAATCTATCGTTTAACTTATTGTTCTACTTAACGTTCGACCTTTTGCGCACTTGAAACGCTCTTAATTTATCACGATGTTTTCGAGATCTATATAAGAGCGCACTTGTTATAATTAAAAGATATCTATTATATATTAATTCTTAGCTATAAACATAAAAGCAAATTATTACATAGCGCATTTCTAACTTGCGAAACAAAATTTTTACGATTTTGAAAAACAAGCTTCTACTTCTAGTCTTAATATTTATAACAAAAATAAGTGTCGAAATAAAGACAATCTAAACAAGTAATAAAGTAAACAAATTAATAAAAGATAATACAATAGATTTGTAATACAAAGACTATCTTTTTGCCAAAAAGATATCTAGAAATAAAAACAATATATAAGTCTTTTGATTGCAATTAATTTAAGACGATAATTAATATTTGCATATCTTAAAAAGATTTAATATTTCGAAGAATTGTTATTAAGATTTCGTAATTATTTTTAATTATAAAAAAGTTATTTAAGATTACAATTCGTCTTTTTTTCTTTTCTTTTCTTTAATTTAACTTCATATAAATAGACTAGAAAGAAGAAATCTTACAAATAAGTTTAGATAAAGAAGTTATATGTTACAAGCTTATTAAAGTTGTACTAGTAATTTAGATTCTACGCTTTTGAGACAAATCTACTATTATATTTGATATATTTAAGAAGCGAGCAATTTAAGCATAATATTTAACATATTCGACGAACAAATATTGCGAACAATTATGTTCGCTATATTCGACAAACAAACAAAGCGAACAATTAAGATTTTTTTAATATATAGAAACAAGAATACGACTTTCTTATAAATTGTATTTAACTTATTATAGATTTTTACTTATTGTTACTCTAGTTTATCGAATCTCTTTTTAGATTTATTAAATATAAAAATTGTCTATAGTTGCAATCTTTGTTATTAAGTAATTGCTTATATTGTCTAAAGACGTCTACAAATCTCTTCAATAACACAATTTACTTTAATATTTTCGCAAAAAGTACTAATATAACATTTTAAATACTTTAAGAATGTTTGTATTAAATTAACGCGTCTTTATCTTAAATATTAACTTATTAGTATTACGTCAATTATCAATTATAAGAAACAACAAAATTACGATCAATAAATCTAATATTTATTATAAAGATTATATTAATCTAAAGAATTAATTTATACGAATAAATATCTATTTTATCTTTTATCTTATTTTAGTAAATTAAAAGACGATTTTTGTATTAACATTTCTTAAAGAGAGAGTTTAATATTAATTTAAGTCAAATTTACGAAAATATTTGAAAAATAATAGCAAAAACTCTTATATAATATTTATAAATTTTATAAATTTTAATAATTTTAAAAAAGAGCTTCGAAGAATCTTTAAAACATTTAACAAAAAATAAATTGCAAAAAGAGTAATTTAATATTTAATTTAACAAATTTTTGCAACAAATTATATAATTAGATTTTGAAAATATATTAATTTAATTAAGTAAAACAATATTGTACTTATAACAATATTTTAACAAAATTTTAAAAACAATTTAAAAGACAAAATTATGCATAATAAGAAAATTTTTAACAATATATTTAATTTCATCGAAGTAGTTATCAATTTTAACAACAAATTATATAAAAAAGTTATAAAAAAAAGATACAATTAATTTCGAAAAAAAGCAAAAATCTTTTTTAAATTAGCAATCAAATATTAATAAAAAGAATTTTGTTTTAATTAAAAATATAATAATCTTAATTATTATAAGTTTGCATTTATAAAATTAAATTTTACTTAACAATATAAAAAGAAAAATTCTAAAAAAAAGCAAAATAACAAATTTTAAAAAACGTGCTATTTATATAACAAATTAAGTTACTTTGCAAGAGATTATTAATTATAAAATTTAATAAATTGTCAACAAATTAATGCTATATTAAGAGAGATATTTAATAGCTAAGACGACATTAGAAAGCAAATTAATATAGAGACAAATATCTTTAAAACTAAATCGAACAACAACTACTATTTAATAAAAAACTTAAATTAATTATAAAAAATTCTAAATAAAATATTATTAAGCAAGACATTCGCATTTACGCAAGAAGTTAATTAAATACTTAATAAAATTATAAGAGCAAAACAATCAAAAATATTATACTTTTACTTAGCAATAAACTTAGATAACAAATATAATTAAAAAGACTTTTACAAATATCTAAATAACAATAAAAAACACTTTAACACTTTAATTAATTTATTAAGAGAAAAAAAAAAAAAAATTGTAAATAAATACGAAGAAACGTTAGAAAACAATGTTACTATAGAAAGAAATATTTTTAATAAAATTGAACAACAATTAAGCAATGTAAGTTTATCTTAAAAAAAAATAAAGAAAGCAAAGAAATACGCAATATTTAATTAAACAAGATGCTATAACAACTTATGCTAAACTTATTTAAAAAATAAAGAAAAAATCAATTAATTTTTTTAAAAAATCAAAATTATTAACTTAATATAAAAAGAAAGCTTAGCGCAAATAAATGTTTGAAACAAAAATTACAATATTAAAACAAAAAAAAGTTCAAATTTTTTAGTAAAACATATACTAAAGAAATGCAATATGTTAGCTTAACAATAGCAACTAAATTTAATAATATACGCACAATATTTTATTATACTAGTTAAAATTAATAATTGTTAACTTACTACAATAATCGATTTTAATACAATAGATAATTTTATAATCAAAGCTTTTATTAAAAGAAAAAAAAATTTATTTAAAAAAAGCTTAACGCATACAATCTAATAATTGTAAATAAAAATAAAAAAGTAAATAAAGAAACAAAATTACTATTAATAGCTATTTAATAATATTACAAAAAACTAATCTTTAATATAGTAAAAATAGTTACTTATAATATTATTTTAAAAATATCTTAATTAAAGCAACACAATTTAGAAATTAATTAAAATATATAAATACTTAGATTTGCGCAATATAATTACGTAATTTATATTTAATCTACGCATTAATAACGTTTAATAATAAATAAAAGATTAAGTTAAAAATCGATTGCAAGTAGCAAACTTGTATTTTTGCAAAAAATCAATTTAACAAAATTTAATTCGATAAATATTAACAAGGATTAGTCGAATTATAAAATTAAAAAAAATTAAAAAAATTACAAATTTTTTAAAAGCTTTAAACTATTTAATATAATATGAAAATCGCTAAAGTACGTATTACAAATATACAATAATTAAGAGCATTTATTTTAAAAAAAAAACAACAAAAACTCTCTCTAAATATTAATTGTAAGATTACGAAATTAAATTTAAATTAGACAAACAATTTATGTTTAAACTTATATATATTTTATTTAAGAAAAAGTTCGAAGTACTTCGCAAATACTTAACAAAAAACAAAAAAAAAATTATTAAAAAATTTTAATTACAAGTAAAATATTTAATTCTCTTTATATTAAAAAAGAATAAAACTTTTTATTTATATATTAATTATTAAAAGCTAAATAATATTACAATTAAAAATTAATATTTACTATTTAATATTAACGAACTTTAGAATTGATTATTTGAAGTAAAGTACTTTATTAAATTGAATTTACAAAAAGCGTACAATTAAATTAGAATAAAAATAAAGAAAAAGTAAAAAATAGCTTTTTATATACAATATAAATTATATAAATATATAATAATATTGTTTAAACTTACAAACGTCTTAACAATATATCAAAAAATAATTAATAATATATTACAACAATATTTAGATTAATTTATTATAATATATTTAAACAATATTATAATTTACTTAAAAATTTTAAAAAAATATATTAGTTATATTTTTAAAGTATTAAAATGTCTAAATATAAAAAACTTATATTTTAAGTTAAAGAAATACAAATTTTATTAAAAGAAAATTAGCTTTTTTAAATTTGTTGTTAAACAATATAAAATACGTATAAATTTTAAAAAGTTGCAAACAATTAAAGAATAAAATTTATTAACAAATATTAAAGAAGTACAATTCTTTCTAGATTTTATAAATGATAATAAAAAGTTTATTAAAAACAACTTAATAAACGCAATATTATTAACAAACTTTACGAAAAAAAATACGTTATAAATATAAAAACTTGTAGAAGAGAAATTATTTTAAAATTTTAAATTAAAATACTTAAAAAAATTAATATTAAAAATATACAATTTGCAATTGCTAAACAAAATTAAAATTAATATATTAAATTTAGTTATTAATATATGTTTTAATTAAAGATATAAAAACATATAATACTTAATAATATATCTTTCGAAAAAACTTTTGTTAATTAAATAGAACTATAATGTTTACAATAAAAAACTATTTGCTATAGTAATTTTCTTAAAATTGTAAAAAGTATATATAAAAAAATTACTTAAATTTATAATTCTTATAGATTACAAAAATCTTGTGCATTTTATTATTATTAATCAACTTAATAGAAAACAAATATAATAATTAAAGAGACTTAAATAATACAAGTTTAAAATATAATATATCTTAGATAAAATTAATAATAAAACAAACGTACTTAACAAAAAAAAAATTATATAAAAACAAAAAAATTGTTTAATTATAATATACTTAAAATTAATAAAAACAAATTATTATTAACAAACAAATACAAGCTAAATATTATACTACAAATATTTTAAAATAATATAAAAAAGTTTTTAATAAAAAAAGAAAAACTTTAAATATTTATCGACAAAATCGACAAATATATAAAAGAGTATTATAATAAATTATTGCAAAAACATTTAAAAGTAACAAAAATTCTTTAGCTTTTACGCTAGCATTGTTAGTTTTTATAGATAAGACAAATTGTCGAAATATATATTAAACAATATCTTAATTGTTAGCAAAACAAATATAATATATATATAAACTATAACGAAATTTAATATTAAAAATTATTTAAATTGCTATAAGATAAAGTTACAATAAACTTTATTATTAAATTGCTTAAATTAACAAATCTAACAATTAAAGATAAATATAATTTAATACTAATAATAATTAATAAACTTATTAAGTACTTATATATTATCGTATATAAAGAAAAGTTTATTGTAGAACAACTAAAATATATTAAATTAAATTAACTTATATAATATTACAATATATTTAAAAAATTAATTAATAATAAAGACAAACTCTTTATATCTAATTATTAAAAGACGTTTCTTCTAATATTAAATACAAAACTTTAAATATTTATTATCTATTATTTTATTACAAATAATTAAATAGAAAGAACAAATTAAAGTTTTAAGCAATATTTAAGATACTATATTAACAATACTTATAGCAATTAAGTATTACTTTTATCTATAATATAATTAATATTTAATGCAAAGATTTTAAATATTACTAAAATAATTTTATTTTTTGTCAATTATAATAAAGAATTAAATCTTTTTAAAAAAGAGTATATATATTTGTTTGCGCAATTAGTTATTAAAAGAATAATAATACTAAAAAAGATATACAACAACATCTTAAAAATACAAAAAAAATTAATCGAATATTAAAATAAAAAACAAAAAATAACATCTTAATTAAAAAAGAAAGATAAAATATATCTTTTTACAAAAAATCTTAAAATAAGAAAGTTAAACAAAAAATTAAATTATATTAAAGTTAAATTATTTTTTATTAAAAAAATTAAAAAATTAGTTAATTACAAACTTAATTTATTCAAAAACGCTAAAATATTTCTAATATTTTATATATTATTGTTGAAGTTAATAAACTTAATTATATTTTTATAAAATATATTTTATTTTTATTTGTAAAAAAAGAATTAATTCGAGATTAAAAAAAATTTACAACAAAAAAATTAAAAGTATTTTATCAAATAAAAAAAAAAATTTATCTTAAAAAATATATAAAAACTAAAAAAGAATTTTAATTATTATTAAAATCTTTTAAGAAAATTTTATTAAAACAAAATATAAAAATAGTATTTCAATTTTAATTAATTAAAAATTAAAATTGTTCGAACAATATATTAAATAACAACTTAAAAATATTTGTAACAAATTTGACAAAATATACTTTATTTATTTCTAAATTGCTAATATTTTTTTATTTTATTACAATTATTTTTTTCTTTTTATTCTTTAGAAAATTTAGCTGTTTTTTTAGTCGACTTAGTTTTGCACGCGTATTGCGCACTTCTTTCTTTAAGCGCATTTGCTCTTTATAAAATTGTTTAATTAATATAGAAGAAATTGTCAAATCGCAATTACAATTAGATCGCATATACTTTATATACTTTTTAGAATTATTACTTATACAATAGATCTTATTAGATATTGTATAATTACGACAAAAATATATTGCTAGAAATATCAAATTTAGAGCGTCGAAAAGATCTTTCTTTTAAGAGAAGAAATTTCTAATATTAATTCTTCTTAAAGACATAATAGAAAAATATTAAATTTTGAGACAAAAACTCTAAAGAAGAGAGATAGTATTACAAGCTTATTAAAGCTATATTAATAATTTAGATTCTATATTATTAAGCAAATCTACTATTATATTTGTTATACTCGAGAAGCAAGCAATCTAAGTATAATATTTGTTATATTTAATAAACAAGTATTGCGAGCAATTATGCTTGCATTGCTTGACAAACAAACAAGATAAACAATTAATATTTTCTTAATATATAGAAAACTTAGAATACAACTTTTTTATAAATTGTATTTAACTTATTATAGATTTTTATTTATTATTACTTTGATTTATTGAATCTTTTTTAAGATTTATTAAATATAGAAACTATCTATAATTGTAAACTCTTGTTATTAAGTAATTGCTTGCATTGCTTAAAGACGTCTACAAATCTCTTTAATAGCACAACTTACTCTAATATCTTTGTAGAAAGTACTAGTGTAATACTACTCTATATTTTAGGAAATACAACTACTAGAGAGAAATTGATTCGCAAAAATTATAACAACTCTTTAATAAGACATTTTGAAATCAAGAAAATTTTGAATTTACTTTAGCGAAAGTATTTTTGACTTGTTTGCGATAAGTAGATAAAAATATATGTTAAAATATATAATATTTGTTAACGTATTAAAGTTTCTCGTTATAAATTGTATAATAAGCTTCGATTCTTATTTGTAATAAAGAAATTATAAAAGAAAATTACTATAGACTTTGTAAAAAACTTGTTGTTAAACAAACATTATAAAGTTGTATATAACTTGATTTTTGTAATAGTCGATTGCTATACAAAAATAGTCAAATATATATTTGTAATTACTAAAATCGATTTGCAAAGCTAGCGAAAGTATTTTTCGATAAAATTGTTTTACGTTTCGAAATGCTAGCTAGCATAGTAAGTAATAAAGAATTTGTTTTTACTAATATTTTTTAATTCGCTATATGTTTTTATGTACAAATCAAAAGACAATTAAGTATTGTCTTTTATTCTTAAATAGATAACTTAATTAAGCAACAAAATTAAATTTTTAAACATTATCTTCGCACTTACGTTGACGCTAAATAGACGAAATAAATAAATTTATTGTTAATAATAGAATTTGTTTATAACAATAGTTATTATGTCTTAGTTAAAGTTTTGTTGTTCTATTTAATATACAATTACTATTTGAAGATTTACTATAAAGTTAAGAACAATTCTATTGAAAAAAAGATACTATTAATATAGAAACGCGTAAAATAGCTTTATAATTTAAAAAAAATTCTAGCAAGACATCTTAAAAACGCTATTGCGCAATAAACAAAGTATTACAATAAAAAATATAAATCAAAGAGCTTTGTTATAGAAGAATTGATTATGCTTTTAACTAGAAATTTGAAACAAAAAAGATTTAGCAAAAAGATGTTGCACAAATATATTAAATCGTTTACAATTAAAAATAAAATTAAAATACAAATTTATTATTTTATTTTACTTAATATTTATCAAATTTATAATACTTTTTATATTTTACTTTTGAAGTTATATTTATATTGCGTTAACAATTAGCAAATAAAATAAATATTGCAAGTTTGAAAACTTATTAACAACAAAGTTTAATAAAAGATTAAAAAAATTCTAGATAAAATTAAGTTAAAAAAACAAATATAGTATAAAATTAAATAAATAAATTGAGGCAAAAAGTACAATTAATAGCTAAAAAAAGAGTTTCTAAATAATGTTAATAAGTTGCAAAAGAACTTTAAGAAACAAACGTATAGCAAACAAAAGCAAAAAAGATAGCACAACGCGTATTGCGACAATAGCAATTATATTGACAATAATTTGCTCGATAGAATATTGCGCAATCGTTATTGTATTGTTGTTATATAATCAAATTATATAAAAAGATCTCTTTATTTTGTTACACAAAATGTTAGAAATAATAAAGTTGTCTCTTTTAACATAAATGCTTAAAATATAGCTCGAAAACAAAGCTACTCTATTGTTGTCGATTAATCGACAACATATTGTAATAGCTTAGCAAGTCTTTAATATTTTACTAAATTTGCTTTAAAACAACTAGAGAAAGTTTTTAAATCTATTTAAAAATAAATTGTTAAACTTTTTAAAATTAATTATAGATATGTCTTCAAAATTGTTCGAAGTACTTATATTATTTCGAGAAAAATAGATTGCAAGAAATTTGTTTCGCACAATCTTTTTTGTTTTTGCTATAGATTTGCTTTTGTTACTTGTACGCATTTTTGTATTCTTTATTTTTTAAAAAATATATAAGCGAACAAAGCGTAAGCGAAATTGAAATAAAAAATTTATTATATTTTTATTTAACAATTTTGTTAATAACTCAAAATTAATAAAAGATCTTGTTGTAAAGTTGTAAGACTTCGCGAAAAAATCTTTCGAATTTGTTTTATCTAGATTGGCGATAAATCTAAAAACAACTTGTTTCAACTTTGTTTTTTTTATTTTTATTGACAATTTGTTCTTGTTTTTGTTTCTATTTTGCTTCAAATTTTAAATATATGTTAATAAAATATTAAAAAGCAAATAAAAATGTTTATTTTTAATACTTTTTGAAAAAGTAAATTGATTAGTTGTTGCGTCTTAGCAAGAGTTTTATTTTAAATTATTTTTGTTTTTGCAAGCTTTTGTTCGAATTTAACTTAACGCTTTTAAGCAAGAATTAAATTTTGTTTAAGTTGTCGAATACAAAATTAAGCTTAATTTGTTGTCAATAAAATAAACTTTTTATTGTATCGCTAGCTCTTTATTGCGTAAATTACACTCTTTTGCATATACTTTATATATTTAATAATTGTATTTTTTATCTCGAGTTTCTCGCAATAATTAATAATAAGATTTTTTATATTATTTTGAAAGCGTTTAACAAATTAATAAATATTAGCAATTGTTATATTGTAAATGCAAACAAAACTTATTATAATATAGCAATTTAATTCGCGATAAAGAATTTTGCAACAAATATAAATACTTCTCTTTTTATAAATATATGCATGCTTGTTTACGCAAGTTATGTACAAGAAATTATTATAGATTGTAATATGTCAATATTGTAGATAACAAAATATTAAGATTGTTTACTTTTTTATTTTTTCGATCTCTTAAAAAATATAGTTAAAGAAGCAAAAGAAAAAGAAGCAAAAGATATATTAATTTAAGATTTGCACTATATACATAAGCTTTATATATTGTTGTTTTTATAATAGTTTATTTATAGCGATAAAGCAATTGCAATTGAGAACAATATAAAAAGAAAGAAAGAAAAAGAAAGAGAAACAACAATATTTATGTTTATAATTTATTTAATATTTGCGCAACGTTAATTTTACTTTGAATTTTGTTTATAATTTTGACAACAACAAACGACAAAGCAATAATATATTATAAATTGTTATTGTTGCTATTACGTTGTTTTACAAATTGTGTTAAATTAAAGCATAAATTTATTTCTATTAAATAGAAGACTCTTTTTCTTTTAATTTTTAAAGAGATTTAAGAAGATTTTCAACAAGTTCTTGCAATATTGACGCTTAATAAACGTCTTTGTTTTGATAAAATTAATATAGCTTCTTATATTATTGAAGATTAGTACTCTAAGAGAAAAGATAACTATAATACTATAGCGCTTTCGACGCGCTAGCGCCTTAAAATATAATAGAGCACATAATTTTAAGTGTCTATAAAAGCTTCGAATAACACGACATCTCTTTTTGATTAGATAGTAAAAAATAGATTCGCACGTTATAACAAGTATTAGATAAAGAGAAAGCTCGTTTTTTGTTGTTCTTTAACAATTAGTTCTACTACTATCTATCCTATATAGTTGGGACATAGTAATACAAGTCTATTATATCTTACGTCTTTTATATCTTAGTGCGCTAGCGAGGAGCAAGCGCATTTGCATCTTACAATATTAGTTATATCTTTAAAGTATTAGAATGTCTAGATATAAAAAACTTATATCTTAAATTAAAGAAATGCGAATTTTATTAAAAGAAAGTTAACTTTCTTGAATTTGTTGTTAAACAATATAAAGTACGCATAAATCTTAAAAAGTTACAAGCAATTAAAGAATAAAAATTATTGACAAATATTAAGAAAGTACAATTCTTTCTAAGTTTTATAAACTATAACAAGAAATTTATTAAAAACTACTTAACAAACGCGATATTATTAACAAATTTTACAAAAAAAAATACGTTATAATTATAGAAATTTGCAAAAGAGAAATTATTTTAAGATCTTAAGCTAAAATGTTTGAAAAAATTAATATTCAAAATATACAATTTGCAATTATTAAGTAAAATTAAAATTAATATATTAGATCTAATTATTAATATATATTTTAGCTAAAAATATAAAAATATATAATATTTAATAATATATCTTTTAAGAAAACTTTTGTCAATTAAATAGAACTATAATGTTTACGATAAAAAACTACTTGCTATAGTAGTTTCTTTAAAATTATAAAAAATATAAATAGAAAAATTATTAAAACTTATAATTCTTATAAATTATAAAAATTTTGTACATTTTATTATTATTAAGTAGCTTAATAAAAGACAAATATAATAATTAGAAAGACTTAAACAATACAAAATCAAAATATAATATATTTTAAACAAAAATATCAATAAAGCAAACGTATTTAGTAAAAGAAGTAATTATATAAAAACAAAAAAATTGTTTAATTACAATATATTTAAAATTAACAAAAACAAATTATTATTAACAAACAAATACAAACTAAATATTATACTACAAATACTTTAAAATAATACAAAAGAATTTTTAATAAAAAAAGAAAAACTTCAAATATTTATCAACAAAATTGACAAATATATAAAAGAGTATTATAACAAATTATTACAAAGATGTCTAAAAGTAACAAAAACTCTTTAGTTTTTACACTAGCATTGTTAGTTTTTACAAATAAGACAAGCTATCAAAATATATATTAAACAATATCTTAGCTATTAGTAGAACAAATATAATATATATGCGAGTTATAACAAAATCTAATATTAGAAATTACTTAAATTGTTATAAGACGAAATTACGATAAACTTTATTATTAAATTGTCTAAATTAACAAATTTAGCAACTAGAGACAAATATAATTTGATATTAATAATAATTAATAAGCTTATTAAGTATTTATATATTATTGTATACAAAAAGAAATTTATTGCAAAACAACTAAAATATATTATATTAAATCGATTTATATAATATTACAATATACTTAAAAAACTAATTAATAATAAAGACAAACTCTTTATATCTAGCTATTAAAAAATGTTTCTCTTAATATTAGATACAAAACTTTAAATGTCTACTATCTATTACTTAATTACAAATAATTAGACAAAAAAAACAAACTAGAGTTTTAAACAATATTTAAGATATTATATTAATAATATTTACAATAATTGAGTATTACTTTTATCTATAATATAATTAATACTTAATGCAAAAATTTTAAATATTACTAAGATAACTTTATTTTTCGCCAACTATAACAAGAAATCAAATCTTTTTAAGAAAGAGTACAAGTATCTATTTGCGCAATTAGTTATTAAAAGAGTAACAATACTAAAAAAAAAAAAAAAAAAAATTTAATAATGCAAAAAAAGTCGATTAAGTATTAAAATAAAAAACAAAAAACAATATCTTAACTGAAGAAAAAAAATAAAATATATCTTTTTACAAAAAATTTTAAAACAAAGAAGTTAAGCAAGAAATTAAATTATATTAAAATCGAATTGTTTTTTGTTAAAAAGACTAAAAGATTAATTAATTACAAACTCGACTTATCTAAAGATATTAAAATATTTCTAGTATTTTATATTTTATTGTTAAAGTCAATAAACTTAATTATATTTTTATAAGATATATTTTATTTTTATTTGCAAAAAAAGAATCAATTCGAGATTGAAGAAATTTTATAACAAAAAAAATTAAAAGTATCTTATTAAGTAAAAAGAATACTTTATTTTAAAAAATATATAAAAACTAAAGAAGAATCTTAATTGTTGTCGAAATTTTTTGAAAAAGTTTTATTAAAATAAGATATAAAAACAATATTTTATTTTAAATTAGTTAGAAGTTAAAATTATTCAAATAATATATTAAATAACAACTCGAAAGTCTTTGTAACAAATTCGACAAAATATACTTTATTTATCTCTAGATTGTTAATATTCTTTTACTTAATTACAATTATTTTTTTCTTCTTATTCTTTAAAAAATTTAGTTGTTTTTTTAGTTGACTTAGCTTTGTATGCGCATTGCGCACTTCTTTTTTTAAGCGCATTTGCTCTTTATAAATTTGTTTAATTAATATAAAAGAAATTGTCAAATTATAATTACAATTAAATTGCACACACTTTATATACTTTTTAAAATTATTACTTATACAACAAGTCTTATTAGATATTATACAATTACAACAAGAACGTATTGTTAAAGATATCAAACTTAAAGTATTAAAAAGATCTTTCTTTTAAAAGAAAAAATTTCTAGTATTAATTTTTCTTGAAAGCATAGTAAGAAGACATTGAGTTTCGAAACAAAAACTCTAAAGAAAAAAAAAAATATTACGAACTTATTAAAGCTATACTAGTAATTTAAATTCTACGTCTTTGAGACAAATCTATTATTATATTCGATATATTTGAGAAGCGAACATCTTAAGTATAATGTTCGATATATTCGACAAACAAATATTGCAAATAATTATATTTGTTATATTCGATAAGCAAGCAAAACAAACAACTAGTATTTTCTTAGTATATAGAAACTAGAACACGACTTCCTTATAAATTATGTTCAACTTATTATAGATTTTTACTTATTGTTATCTTGATTTATTGAATCTTTTTCAGGATTTATTAAATATAGAAACTATCTATAGTTGCAACTCTTGTTATCAAGTAATTGCTTACATTGTCTAAAGACGTCTATAGATCTCTTCAATAGCACAATCTATTCTAATATCTTCGAAGGAAGTACTAGCGTAACATCTAATCGATTTAATTTCAAAAAAATAGAAATCGACTTAGGTTTCGATTCGATTTCTAATGTTAAAATTGTTGGATTGGGTCAATTCCAATAGTTGAAATCGAAATCCGATCCAACGATCAGTCTACACCGAAGTATGAACTAAATAATAAATAACAATAATAATATTAATTTTATTATGAAGAATAGTATATTATTTAACCTAAATATATATCTTACTAAACATCGCTTCTATTCTAGAAGATAAGTAACGTCGCTATATTATCTATAATGAGGATAAGGCGAGGGTAAAGCGAGGGTAAGCCGTAGTTAAAGGGATCTATCTACATGTAAGCTCTTATAGCCTTCGGTTAGACTTACTTCAGCTTGTTATATTATTAAGACGACTATTAGATTAACTCATTATATTGCGTGCGACGTGCTCCGCGTATTTGTGCTCGATTAACTAGGTGAGATACACATCAAAAATGTACCCTGATTTCACCCTCGACTCGGGCTTCGGGTGAGCGCCGTGTAATCCTGGGTGATCCTGGGCGATCCCGGGGTATACTACTGCCTGATTCCTCTTTCTTACCAAATACTATTTCGCTGTGCCTCTTTTACTGCGTCGCCAGTTCATCTCAACACTGCTCTTACCCGTCAGAATTGGGTCTGGAATAAGCAGCCCCAGCCTGTTTCCCTATCGAGCGTAGCTCCGAGATGTATTGATGTATGACCGTAGCAATGCTTCGCTGATGCTGATGTAATTGCAATTAAACCGCAGCATAAACTCTCGCAGTGTAAGCTCATGCAGTAGTAGATTCACTCCTGTAAAACGTTTCCCCTAGTTATACTGAAATTAAAAATGGAATGAGTCTATTATAAAGTCGATCCATTATCTATATTATTACAACCCTCTTTCTCTATCGCTTGTAAGCTCGCGCCTTGACTGATTGAGATGGCCAACTGTCCAGCATAGCTGCTTTGATAGCCATGTCGTATTTGCCAAAATCGACTTGGAATTTCGCAAGTGCGCGATGATCGATGAAAGGAATGTCTGGATCAACTGGGACGAGTCTCCCACCTGCACAGTTATGGCAACGGGACTCTCTAGCAAGACAAAGCGGCCGAAAGTTACCATAAGTCCATTGGGCGTCTTGGTCAATATACAATTTAGCCTCCCTGTCAGCATGTTTTCCAGATATTTTGGTTTCCTCTTTGCAACGACAACACCATAACTTGACCATTGTAGGACGCGGTGGACCTGCGCCATTTTGGCGCAAGAGTGCACGATGCAATTGAATACGGTTTCGTCCCTTCTCAGCCCTTAAGCTTGACTTGGTATCAGATACTCCCTCTAGATCAGATGACACTGGCTTCAGATGTACCTGTGGCGGAGAATTTCGATTTGGGTTCTTTTCGGTGCAGTGCAGTGATTTGCAACGCCGTGTGTGTCTCATCACATAGCCTCCAGCTCGAGCGCATGCAAATCGGGGGTTTTTGTCAAATTCCCTGAAAGTGCCACAAGGACAAACGGTCTCGATTTTGCTGCCGTCGATACGGTTAAACAGTAGGTCGTCATTAGCACTAGCCTGCAAAATCAGATGACTCTGTTGCTTCAACATTAATTGCTGCAACATATATCGCAGTTGACAGCTATCCTCTTCTTGCTTTTTGAACCCTTTGACATCGACGGACTCCTTGAATGCGAATTCGATATCCCTCATGCTGGAGACGGGCCCATAGTGAAACAGCACGTCTTTTTGCCCTTTGAACCATTCTAAAACAGCTGGAGGAAACTGGGACGGATTCTGCCAAACTCCACAATCTGATTCGATCGCAAGAGCCGTGGCCTCAATCGCCGTAGGGATCAATTTCCTAGTGACGTTATTGCTGTGGGGGTAGTCATCGAAGTACGAGTGCCATTCGCCGTCTTCAGGGGTTAGTTTCTTCACGGCGGCTTTTATCTCGGTTCCATGATCCTCGAAAATTGTTTCCACGTCTTGCAAGGATAGTCCCTGAGTCAAGTCGTTCGCTTTCATTTGTGCACGTTGATACACAGTTGGTACCTTCGAATACCACCTCTTCGATTGGTAGTATTCGATGTCCACACTGACTTTCAGATCTGTGATATAAGACGCAGCTTCGAAAGTAAGATCTTGCCGAACAGCGACCGAGCTCCCTTTGGGTTCATAGAACATACGCTGGGGATGCGTAGCAAATAGCATAACCTTCCTGTATAGAAATGCCTTCTCCGCATTGTTGAAGTTACTCTCATGGACTAGGACAAGGAGGATTTCGCTGAAGCGACCCCAGAGAGGTAAAATATCGCACGACATCGTTTGGAGAATACGCCTCTGGACAATGCGGCCGTAAATGACTTCCACTTTAGCGGCAGAAGATGCCATGATTTGCCGAGTGAATTCCTCGTGGGCACTAATTACAGCCTGTGGATATTGTTCGAGGCCCTCCGATTTGGCTGATCGTCGATGTAAATGATCAAATAAGAGACTTTCTCCCTGACGAAATGCATTTCCCATAACCATTGCTATGCAACCGTTGCTGTAATCCGCAGTATCTCCACCATTAAGGGTGTCCGTTGTGAGCGAGGGCTGATGCAAGTGGTGAGCGATAATGCTGTCAAGCGATCCCGAGGGTGGTACTAGGCAGGTGAGCCTTTCTGGCGTACGCCTAGAAATTTTCCAAGCCTGATGTTCTTTCTCCGTGAATATTTCAAAGTCTGAGCGCAAACTGATCCTGTTGGCTAACGCTTTAACAAAGAACCTGTTAGAATCTGTCCTTAACCGAGATAAAAGGTTGAAATACCTCGAAGGTCTCGATCGTCTATCTTCTGTAGATATGGGAGTAGAGCAAGAATCTGCTCAACACGGGGCTTGTCGAAACCACAATGGTCTGGGTGTGGTAACTCCAAGGATCCAATGAGACGGACGTTGCTTGAAGTTGTGCCAGGCACGTGATTGAATACTGGCGCAATTAATTCTGAGGAGATATTGGAGTGATGAAGCTTGCGCTCATGTGTTTCACCCTCTGCGTTTTGAACGATCAGGGAAGTTTCGCATTTAGGATTGCCAGAGTAATCTTTTCTCGTATCCTGCTTCCATCCTCTCGCTGCTCGAAGCCTATCTAAGAAAGATTAAACCATATTTATACGAGAGGTCAAGTGCTCTTACTTTGGGTCGCAAGGCTGCAAGTAGCGGCTCTACCGTTCTTGTATCGGGATAAAAAGCAACCTGCGCATCCGCCGCCCATAAACTTATCAAGGAGAACGCATTGCGTGAATAGGCCTCGATTGGCCTGGCATTGAATACATGCGCTGTTTGCAACATCACCACGGCTCTGGATGAGCGCGCCCTGCTTTCGAAAGACCCGATTGAGATCCCATCCGGTCTGCTGGGGGTTCCTTAGAAGTACATTCCTCACGAATGGAAGTTGTCGAACATAGATGAGGACTGTGTCAACAGATTGCTTAGCAACAGCTTCAATCAGTTCCTGGAGAAGCCGAGGATCTTGCGGGAGATTGATAAGGTCGAACTTCTGGCGAGCCATTTTGGTTTTATTGAATGATGACCTCCAAGATCAGAACATGTAGAGTTGCGCTCCTTATGATATTTGTGAGCTCGGGGATTCTTTCATGCTTTTGCCTCTAGGATTCTCCCGAAAATTATGGTAGCTCAGAGTATAGATGGCGTGGAGCTCTTGGGGAATTTTGTATTGTTGAGGTAACTCTTGTTAGGTCGTATCACAAGACCTAAGATGAAGCGTGTTGCAGGCCAAAAATGAGTCGCTGGATATGAATCCGAATATCATAGGATGATTTTCACAAGACTGGGTCTTGACACAGTAACAGAACAGTTGCGACTTCTATTCACTTTCAATTTCATCGCTTCCCCTTTATCATTTTTCAGGGACCGTGTGTTGGAAATAAGTGTTGAAAGGATTAAGATTCTAAGATGGTGTAAGGATAAGAACCCTTTCTATGTGTAGAAGGTAGGTTGTACCGGTACTGCGTTACTTGTGATAAGGCAAGCTGATTGGCCGGAACGAATTTGTGTTGTTACAGAAGTCTGAACGGCCGCAAAGCATGACAATTAGGGAGGTTATCCATGCGATCAAATGTACAAATAATCTCCTTATCTTATGTATGAAACTGTTTCTTATGAGATTGCCTATCGAATTAATAAAATCATAGTCCTCGCGCAATAGGAACAAGACATTGTTCGTAGAAATATGCTTGGAAAAGTTACATAATAGGATAAGAAAAGTCCTAGAAATTGACAAAGAATAGATTTTTTTCAACGAAATCCATTGGTATATCACACTTTTCTCTTCTTAACATCCCCTGGATTGAAGAATGAAGCATAAGATCGGAGTGACAACAATAAAAATTGATCTCGACGGGACTCGAACCCGCAATCTCTCGATCACTTAAGTCGTAGTCGAGTGCGTTGCCATTGCGCCACGGGACCTGTTTCAACGGATCGATTTGTTTCTTAATATATATAACATTATTAGAAATGGTGCAGTTTAATGGAAGTTGTATTGAAACACAAAAGGAGTAGTATTGGTCCATGAACCTCTACCGACGTTGGACTGAGTGGGGGTATGTGTGTGTGTGTAATTCCTACGCGGAGGATACTGCCCGTAAGAGGTTAGGTCCACTTGGTCGTTAGACTATGTTCGATTAAGTACAATGTGTGTAACGATCAATTAGACAAGAATTATAGTAACGTCTGTTTTAAAGCTCTCGCGAGTAGCTAGAAAATTATTAAAATCAAATTAAACAAAACAAAAACTATATTTATAGAGATCGTTGTTTGTAGAGATCTTCGAGAGTAAATTATATTTAGAATTTTATATTAAATATTATAGTAAAATTATATTTAAAAAGATTTGACAATCTATTGTTGTATCTCTTTGTAAAATAGATATTCTTGTCTTCTATTTAATTAGCTAAAGATTGTTTGTACTATTTATTTGAATTTACAATGTCAAGTTTGTTGTATAGATAAATCGAATTAATAATCGCAAAAATAGATTGTTCAAATAGTTAAAATAAAGCTATACAAAGAGTTTTTTTAAAATACTTAATAACTAAGTTTGTATTATAAAACAAATAATCTTAAATACAAGATTCTTAATAGTTAAAATGTTAAAAAGATTAATTAAGATTATATTTCAAATAGCTTTTCGATTCTTATTAAATAGTAAATATAAAAGAAAAATATACTTAATTATTTAACAATTCGATCTATATTTGTATTCGAAATTTAATTTTGTTTTATATTAAAAAAAAGATTTTTTAAAACAATTTTAATATATAGTTAAGTAATAATTGAGTTTACAACTTTAAATAGACTTTTATACAAAATTATAATATTTTTTGTAAATATCTATATATAGCGCTTAAGATAAATATTATTATATATTTTTCAAGCTTTTATTTAACAATTATTGACAAGTTTTTAAATGCACTATTTTGTCGCCAAAAGTAGTATAGAATTTTTCGCTAAAAAGAGATTAATTTTTTTATCTCTTTTTCTTTAGTTTGTAGCTTCTTTTGTTAATTTATCTATTGTTTTGTTGTTTGCAATTTCTATATATATTAAAATTTAATAAATATTTATCTTAATATTCTTTGCAACAAAAGCGATAATTTTGATATAAATACAATATAAAAAGTATTGTTTCGATTAATATTTTAAATTCTTAACTATCTAAATTGTTGCTTAATTATCGACAAAAATATTTATTTCTAAAAGCTTATAATTTGTAATTAGTTAATAAGTTAAATCGATTTTTTATAGTTTGTTAAAATAAATAGTAAAGTAAACTATTTTATCTAGATATAACTTGAAGTCGACTTTTAATTGTAGAAAGTAAACAATAGTTTTTATTTAACTATTAATATTGTTGTTGTTTGTATAGATTCTAAGAGATTCTTTGTCAATTACTTGCTAATAGTTGACTATTATTTTGTTGTTATTTATAGCAATAAGTTTGTTTAAGACGTTTTCGTGTTATAAAGTTATTATATATAGTACTTGCTTTTCTATCTTTTTATTTACTATTTAAAGTAGTTTTAACTTTAATTGTTTTAATAAATTTTGAAATTTTATTATTTTCTTGAAAAATCTTTGTTGATTAATAAATATATATATAGTTTTGATTAATTAATAGTTCGAACAAATCTAAAATTGCAATACAATATTAACAATCGATTTTTTCAATATTTGTTAAATCGACAATATATAGATTTCGATATTTAGAGAGAAGTTTATTACATTTTTAAAGTTGTTAAAAATAATATAAACTACGTTTTTCTAAATTTTTTGTAAAATTTGTTTAATTTTGTTGTCTTTAATTTTATATTTTAAAATATTTAATATATATTATATTAAGCACGCAAAAAACAATATAGACAATATTATATTGCAATATAGTTTTCTAAAAAAATTATAAAAGACGTCTTACTTAAATTCGATATATTTTGCTAAATCTATTAACTTAAAACTAATTTTTGTTTTTAATTTCTACAAATACGCTTTTTAATTTAGTCTAAAATCTAGAATTACTTCTAGTAATTTAATCAAAAATTTAAAATATATTGTATATTTATCTTCTAAAACAAGCAAAATAATTAGATTGTTATTTGTAAATTTTTTGCTAATTGTTTTGCTCTAAAATTAAAAATAAATAAGATTGTACTTTTCTAGTTCAAACTATAAAACGTGTCGATTTGTCTATTGCTAAATATTTTTGTATATTTCTTTTAGAAATTTGCAATTAATTTATATTGTAAAATCTCTAATTAAAATACTAACGTTATCGATATATATTAAAATTAAATAGTTTTTGTTTCGATATATATTAACTATATCTATATTGTAGAATAGATACAAAATAGATAAGATTAACGATTTTTAAGAAATATCTATAACAATATTGTAAATCAATAATTCTTTTTTCGATATTTTAATAGTAGTAGATCTATTGTTTAGAAAACTTTCGATTTATTTAATAATCTAAATAAATATATATCTCTTGCGCAAGTTGTAAACTAATCTAAAATAAAATATATTGTTAAAAGTTCTCTTAATATCTAGTATTAGCAATAATGCAACTAGATTCTTTTTTGATTTTCAAATACTATAAATAGTCTTTACAACTATATATAGTGTATTTTCGAAAAAAATTAGCTTTTTTTCTTTCGTATATTTTATAGATAGTAGTCTATATTGCTTTACAAGATAGAATAGTTTTATTGCTATTATTTTTTCGAGACTTTTATCTATAATGTTTAAAAGAGTTATAGATTTGTAGAATTTAAATTAAGTATAGTTGTTTTTATTTAATTTTCTAAAAACAATAGTGTTAAAGTATCTAAATTAATTAAAAATATATATTAGATTAATATAGATATTGTAGATATATATTATTTATTTTTCTACAAATAGCAAAGTTAATTGCAAAACTATAAATATAAAAGTAATAACATTAAAAACTTTGTTTAAGTAGTTTGTTTCAATTGTTGTCTCTATTTTACGATAAATTATTGTTGAAAGCTCTATAGTCTCGAAATACTTAAAATTTTCTATATTGTTTAGATTTGTCTCTTTGATTTGTAAAAAAAAACTATTTTTTAGCAATTCGATTTTAATTTTAGTCTTTGTTTCGAAAATATTATTTAATTTAGTTAATTTTAAAATAAAACTTGCAAATTTTGTTTAATTATTGTTCGCTATTTTAATTATTTTTTACAATTTAATATTTAAATTGTACTCTTTTATTTATTTGCGAAAGAAGTTAGTTTGCTTTTGCTTAAAAATACGTTTCTTTTTATTGTATACTTTGTTAAGTTTCTCTTAATTTTTGATATTTTTATTGATCTACTATTGTTTTTTTAGTTAATATATTTTTTTGATAGTTTGTATACTTTTTTTTCTTAACTTTAATCTAGATTTCTTAATAATTATTAATATTAACGTAAAGATATCGAAAAATTTTGTAAAAAAAATTGTAAAAACTTAAATTTGTTGTTCGAACTCTTTTGCGCTATTAATAAATTTTTAAACAACGTAATATTTTGTTAGATATTTAGTAAATATTAGTTTGTTAATATGTTTTTAGTTTTTAATTTATTTAGATTTTTATTAAAGCGTTTTTTGCTTAAATTTGATTAAAATTGTTTTGTAATTAAAGTCGAAATTAAGTTTTTTAATTAATTTGTATTTAATTAAGTTTTAAGAGACATTTTCTATAACAAAAATTAAATTAATAATAATAACTTTACTATTGATTTTCGTCTTAAAGATAAACAATTCGCGAAAAGTTATTAGCTATAAATTAATTTAAGTAAACAAATTAACAAAATTTGTAATTTCTAAATATTAATACTTTTTCGAATTAGTCTATAGAGAGTAATATAGATTAAAATTGTCTATTATTATATATTTATTATATAGATTCTTAACAAGAGTTTTGCAAAAAGTGTTTAATATAAATATATTTAAGTATAGTATAAACTTTAAGCGTTGTTTTAGATATTTGTCGTGCGTTTTCTATTGCTAGAATAGAGAAAGATTGTATATATTGTAAATATATAGAGATTTCTAATTTTAATTGTAAGATTTTAATATAACAATTATTGTTTGTTTGTTATAGACTTTAAAATTTCAATTGCTTAAAGATATTTTTGTACTAATATAAATAGAAATTTTTGCTTGCTTACTTTTATAATTCGAAAAAATTAAATAGAAATTTTTACAAAAAAAATAATATATATTAGAGTTCAAGAAATTCCAAATATTAATTTAGAGCTTTTGTATTGCTATAATATTATATTTTAAGAAATTAAATTTCTTAAATAATAAATATATTACGTGCAATAACTTGTATATATTGTATTAAATAATATTAAATTGTATTTTTTGTGTTTCTTTAGAGAGTTGTTTTAACATTATAGTTTTTTTTTGTAATTAATAACTTTGTTGTAAAAGCAATTTGTTGTGTTGCAAATTATTAATTTTGTTAGGTTAACTAACTTTGTAAAGTTTAACAATTTCGATAATTTAAATAAACTAATATTTTTCGAATTAATAGCGATATTGTTTAAGATCTAATTACTTTTGTTTTTATCTAAAAATATAATATATTTTTTTTGATTTGTTTTTCTGCTCTTTTACAAGTAGCTTTTTTTTCGCGAATTTTGATTTCGATTGCTTTGATTTTAATAGTTTTTGTTGTAACTACTTTTTTCGACTTTTTTTCAATTTTTAGTTTTTGAGATGTGCGAGAGTCTTCGAAAATTATTAATATTGTAAAAATCTTAAATTGCGTAAATCTATTCTTTAAAGAGTAGAAATTTAATATTAAACAAGTTTGCATTAAATTTATCTAATAATAAGTTAATTTCGATTTAAAATTTCGAAATTATTTTTGATTTTTTGTTTTTTCTTTTTAAAATTATATTTATAACAAAATAGAATTCGTCTTTTTTTGACTTAGAAATTTCGTTTTTATCGACAAGTATATCTATGTCTATTTTAGTTAATTTTAACAAAAAAGTTTAAGTTTTTATTAAAAGACTTTTGCAACTCTTTGTTTTAAAAACAATACTTAAATTTAAAATAATTTTTTTAGCAAAGTTCTAATATCTATTAACTTTGCTATTTGTTTGTTTTTAAATATATTTTTTTTCGTAAATCTTAATTTTTTAAGAGAGTTAATTTCTTTGTCTACATTTATCAAGAAAATCGATCGTTTCTTGCTATTTTTATTGTTAATTTTTCTCAAAGAGATATCTAAATTTTAATTTGATATTAATAACTTAGCACTATTTTAACTAAATACTATAATAGTATCGAAGATTTTGCTAATCTATAAATTGTTGTTTTTAATTATTTTCGTAATTTGAAAAACTTAAGAGATTTTTGAAATTGCAAACTTTTGTTCGCGATCTTTTGATACTATAATCGTATACTTCTCGCGTTAAGATTAAAAATTTATATTAATATTTGTAGTTAATATCTATATATAAGTAAAAATATTTGTATTTTTTAATAACTTTGATCAAAATTCGAACGTTAAATAGCGCTTTTTCTTGATTTTTGTCGTCAATTTGACAATAATTGGACATATTAAGCTATATATCGCATAAGTACTTTTGCAATTAACGCACTTGAAAATAAAATTATCGAGATTTTTGTTTTTACAATTTTTAATATTATATTTCTTTGCACAATGTGCGCAAATAGAGCGAAAGACTTAATAGTTGTCGATAATATATTTTAATATTTAATATTTAAAATATCTAACAATTTTGCTTTTTCGATTGTATTGTTTGTAATTATAATATTTGTTGTTTTAGATTAATTCTTTTGCCTAGACTTTGTTAATATATTTGATTTTAATAAATTTTGTTACTATAGAAGTAACTTTTTAATTTTTGATTTTATTTTTATTCAATTATTCTATATATCGAATCTAAGCTTTAGATATAAAATAGATATTGTTTTTAACTATTTGTTTTTCTAGAGCATCGTTGTTTTTAAAAAATATATATTTGACAACTCTTATATTATAAATAACGACGCTATATAATATTATCAAAATATACGCGTTGTTGTCGAAGCAAAAAATTAAATTTTTGATATCTTTGACATTTTTGAGAGTCTTAGCAACTTTTCGAATTTTTATTAGAAGTCGAATGTTTTTTGATTTTAATTAAATAATTAGTTCGACATCTATTATACTAAAAATAAAAAACTTTTGTAGTTAAATTTCGATATATTTGTATAGTTGTTTAATTGTCTTTTTTCGATATTGTGCAATAATTTCTTTGTTCTTGATTTTAATAATAATTTGACGTTTCTTGTTAAATATATTTTAAAAAATAAAAATTAGTTGAAAGAAGCAATTAATAATTGTTTTCTATATATTTAAAATAGAGATTATTAATAAACTTTTTGTTCAAACTTTAATAAAAATTGATCAAATATTAATTGTAGTAAACTTCGTAATATTATATATAATTGTAACGTTTTTCTTGATTCTTTTAATAAACTAAATTAGATTGTTAATTGTAGCAAAAATTGTTTGATTAAATAGCTAATTAATAGTTTTTGCAATTACAACGATAACTATTTCAAGAAGAGCAATAGCGATAGTCTTAAATATTGTTTTGCGCTTCTTGTTGTTTAAATTGTTTTTTATGTACTTTAGAATACGTTCTAAATAATTCTTAATAAATAGAAGCTATTTAATGTTGATAAAAGTTGTGTAGTTTTGTAATGTTGTAAACTATTGCAACTTTGTATTGTTATTGTTATTTATTGTAGAGTTTTGAATTCGAAGACGACAACAAGATAGTAATTTGTAGATTTAAGACAATAATTTGCACTATTTAATGATGTATTATAGGTGTAGGGGGGGCATTGATTGTGGTTGTTGATGATGATGATGATAGCGCACGACTGAGTGGGGGTAATGTTTTGGAGTCTTTGGTTGCCAAAGCCTTGTAGTTTGGAGGGAGTCGAGCAGCAATCGGGCCGGCAGGAGCTCACCTCGGCTCAATCACGGCGCACACAGCTCAAGTGAGCCAAGGTGGACCAGGGCAAGCGCATATGACGCGGCTCACCCAAAAAGCAGCGAGATCACTTGCTAGATCGGATCAAACATATCTCTAGAAATTGGAGAATTCTAGGCAGCAAGAGGTTGAGCCAGGCAACATTGCTGCGAATGTTGTTATAAATAAAGCGAGCAGCAATAGCCGGGTACAGGGCAGCCAATTCAGGCTCCCACCTGCTGCGCCCCTGCACTGCCCCATAGTGCTCCCTCTTGCTCCCCCTTGCTCCCCCTTGCTCCCTCGTTGCTCCCCCTTGCTCCCCCGCTGCTCCCTCTAAAGCGGCCCTGCTCCCTTTCCCGATCGAAAACGGTAATTCTCAATCCTAAGTTCGGGGTGTATATAATATATATATATAATTGACACCTCAATATTTTCCGCGACCAATCTCACTGCGAACACTGCATTGCAGGCCAAGCACCCACCCCAGTCCCTGTCAACAAGCCTCTCATCAACGGTCAAGACCCTCGCCTCCCTATCTTACGAACGCTGCACAAAGCATTGCATTGCAGAGTCACAGTCATTCATCGGGATCCACGAGACTGTTACGGCGACGATGTCAGATAGCGATTGCAATGACGGTGCCACGTCGAACTCGGAAAAACGATCAGCTACCGCATGTAAGACACGAGGAAGGAACGCTCAGGCATGAGCGAGGTGGAATCACAGCCATCGGCAACACAAGCCCCCATGGAAACGGACACGACGTTCGCAACAGACTGGCGGTAGCTGTCACCGCGACCATCATTGACGTAACGATGGCTTGGATGCAGCTCGCTTAGGTAACGCCGACGTCCATGAACCCGCTCTACGAGGGAGCGGTTCGGGAAACGCTGGCTTTGATAGGGCTGGTTGGGGGTGACGCTTTCTACGACGGAGGTCTTGGGTGCGATGACGCTATCCCAGGTGAGATTGACCCTTCGACAGGATCACACTTCCTTTCGATCTACGATATGATCACCATGTCGCTCGTCGCTCAAATAGTCCTGACGGTAGCTTGTGTCAGGGCCATAGCGGCGTGTTTGAGGTAGAACTAGAAGTTCATAGACAACATCCGACACATACACACAACACCCTTCTCCATCCCCTGCGCCCCTCTTCAAACCCCCAGCTCTGATTTCCTTCCTCCCGTTCTCACCCTTCTCCTAGCCTCTTCAACAATGAATAATCAATCCATCACCACCCCCACCGAGCTAGTACGCAGAACCTGCGAGCTGTTAGGTCTTGGAGGTCTTGCGCCTGGAAATCGATACCGGATGGGTGGTGAACCGCGCCTGTAGTTGGATGGTGCCACTGTGTTTCTTGATGGTGGGAGAGATTTTGGGGATTCTTGAATATCGCTTGATGGGGTATCTGCGAAAGGAAAGTCTGGTCTGTGAATGCGCAGCTGGGTATATGCACGGCGAGCGGTTCTTAAGGCTAGGAAGAGCGGACTCGGGCTCGGTAGGAAGGACTCAATGATGCTTGGCCTTTTCTACTCTATGTCCATACCGAGCACATCAAACCCAGCAACTTGCTCTACCGGGAGTCTCACATCAACGCTTCATCCATAGCTTCACGCCATATTTCCCTCACGTGCAGCTGCTTACACTCAAGCTCCAACCCCTCTCTTTCTTGCTCAATCCTTCCCCGTATCCTCCTTCAACCCCACAATCCGGTTCAATATCAGGCTCCCATCCGTACTCGCCCGATCCAGGCAGAAATACGCAACCCGCATGCCCTGGAACCGTATCGTCTCCGGCCGCGCCTCCTTCCCACCGGCATCCTCATCCTCCCCCTTCGCCCCCTCCCCATCACCCCCATCCTCGCCCTTCACCCCACTTCTCTCACCCGACTCGGCAGCCTTCTCACCCGCCTCAGCAGGCCACGGCGCGCGCCGCCTGATCTCCTCGAAGCCAATCTCGAGCAGGGCGTCGGGGTAGATAAGCTCCGAGTCCGGGTTGATGTCTGCGAGGAAGCCGGCGGGGTGGGCGGCCGGGTTGGCGGATTTGAAGAGCGGGTTGAAGGCGCGGACGGTGGCGTGGATAGGTGAGCGGTGGCTGGGACAGTCGGCGACCCAGTGGATGAAGCTGGCGGTTGGGGAGGTGGGGTTAGTATAGGGGTTTCTGGATATATGTGGGTAGAGGGGGTTTCGGAGGGGTTGGAGGTATGGGGTTTGAGGGTAGGAGGGTTAGGGAGGGTGGATTGAGGGAGTAGGTGGATGAGGGGTGCCGTCATACCTTTTGGGTTTCTTGGGTGGAGCGCCGTCTACTGATTTCTCGGATTTCGCATGCACTACGATGACTGCGCCTGTAGCGGGGTCTTTTTCGAATGAGGTCGCTGTGATAGGGAAAGGAACTTTGAGGAGGCCGACGGTCTTTCCGGGTGCGAGGCGGAAGTAGTCGTCGGAGTCTACTTCGCGGAAGTCGCTGCGCTCGATGTAGACTTTTCTTGTGAAAGGGATGGAGTGTGTCTATCAAAGATAGTGATTAGCTTACACCGCCTTATCAGAGGAATAGCAGTCGCTCTCTTTGGAAAGTGGAAAGGAAAAATACGTACTCCATACGCAGGATCCTTGGAGAAGGGTACGTCGACCATGTCGAGGTAATCTTCAGGCAAGTCATCGATAATGACAGCGAGTGGTTCGAGCACAAGCATGAGTCGTGGTACTGTAAGCTCGAGATATTGCCGAACTGATGTTTCGAATCGCTTCAGCTCGATGTTACTAGTCGCTTTCGTCACGCCTAGCTCGTTCACAAAGGAGAGGATCGCCCCAGGAGGGACACCGCGGCGTCGGAGGGCGATTAGAGTATACAGCCGAGGATCGTCCCATGCACGGACATGCTTCTTGTTGACGAGCTCGATGATCTTGCGTTTCGAAAGTACGGTGCCGCTGACGTTGAGCCGTCCATATCTGGCAAAAAGCATCAGCCATCATTGATTGAGTAGATTGCAAGACCTGATATTTCACTGACTCTCTCTGCATTGGCTTATACACCTCCAGCTCATCGCAGAGCCACTCATACGAAACTCTCGAGAGCTCAAACTCCGTAGTGCATAGAGAATGAGTAATCCCCTCGAAGCTATCGCAGAGACAATGCGTGAAGTCATATGTCGGGTACATTCTCCACTTGTCTCCAGTACGGTGATGGGTTTGATGGTCTTTCTCTGGTATGCGATAGGCGAACAAGTCCCACATCTGCGGATTGCCATCCTCCAGGTTTTGCTTCATTCGCAGAGCTGCCTCGCCTGCCTCGTATTTGCCGTCCCGCATAGCTCGAAACTCCGCGAGGCTTTCGGCGATTGGTCGGTCGCGATGCGGACATGCATATCGCGGTTTCCCTTCGCCTTCTCCTCCACCGCGCTGAGCTATGATCTCGGGTTCTGCGGTGCATCAGCCTCTGAGTTCTTGCCTGACGCTCCGGATTGAGACATACTATTGCAGTGACACACGTATGCCCTATCCTTCTCGACCAGAGCTTCAGCTAACGCGTACAATCGATCGAAATTATCGCTGGAGTATGTGATGCGCTTAGGTTCGAATCCAAGCCACCTGACCATCTCTTCAATTGCGACAAAGTATTGCTGCTCCTCGCCTTTGGGGTTCGTGTCGTCGAATCGTAGGTAACATTCGCCGCCATGGTATTGTGCAAAGCCAAAGTTGATCGCTATGGCTTTGCTATGACCTATGTGTAGGAAACCATTGGGTTCTGGAGGGAACTGTGAGCGAGTCAGAGAAGCATTTGATATTCTTGATGGGGCGTTGAGCGTACCCGCGTGATTATCTTTTCCCTACCTTCGTAACCTTTGGGCCTCTCTTGATAGACATCTGCCAGAAATCCGACCTTGAACATCGACTCCGGGTCCTCGGGAACAGCTTTGGGCGCCGGTGGACGCTTTGGCTTTGGTGGGGTTGGGCCTTTTGGTTGCTTTGGAGGCTTCTCTTTCTTAGCTTTAGGGGCTTTAGGTCGTTCGGGAAAATGTTGAGTCTCCATCGTTGCGTCAATGGTCATGTCAGCGGAATTGGTCTTGAACAGTCAGTAATGGTTGTTGGTCCTCTTTTACCATCAATTGGACCCCTGCTCGCGATTGAACGGCTGACGGGCCTTCAAGGCACCGGACTTAACAATGCCAAGATTCGGAGCTAAGCCCAGGCCAGAGCAAAAGTTGCTACGATTTCGACAACGGCATAGTCCCCAATTGAATGAGTGTATACCCGGATCTGATCGGGCGACGATTATAAAATGCATAGACTGTGACATGGATGTCGCGGTCTATCACACGCACAAGTATTAGGACGCTGCACCCCTAATGAGAAGTAAAACCCGAGTGCAGTAAAGCCGCACAACCTAGATTAATGTGACATGACGATTTAAAGGCCAACCGGTCCCGGTCTCACATAGCAAGCTACCGTCAGGAGCTTCTCTGGTTTTCAAGTGCCAGTTACTGCCGACGAATGGTATGGATCTCCAACAAAATTCAGAGCCAGTCAAGTTCTCTAATTACGAAGTAGTATGGTAAATAACAGTGGTAGGGGTACTCCGAATGCGAGTGTTTGAAAAGGAAGAAATATCGCATTTGTACAATAGAATAACCTCGCTGAATGTTTGGGCTAATTTCTCGTTTCATACTCATAAAGTCTTGCCTGCATGACTCCAGTGTGCATGTCAAAGCTTCAGATAATCTTCAATCTCTCAAAACCGTCGCGTAAGGCCTTGACCGAGATACCCAGGGATCTGCGCCAGCGCTGCGATTGGGGGTAGGACGCAGGCCTTTCCGAATGAGGGCTTCGTACCGATTCGAATGATTCTAAAGAGACTTCGCCGAAAGGACCTATGTTCTGAGGCTCGGGCTCGAGACCGGACAATTGATCTAAAAGAATACGTGAGGGTTGATTCGGACGGTGGCCCTTTGAGGGCTGTTTCCATTCTTGCTTGGAGGCTGCTGTAGAGTCGAGTAATTCATTTGAAATAGAGTGGTCGTAAGTCGAAGTCATGGATGGTTTGTTCTGGTGAATTATGGGAAGAAGTTTCTCTGACAGACGACGACGTTTTCTGCGCCTTGTGCCTCCAACGAGCTGTTGTGATGGCTGCAAGCAATGTTCTACAGAGGAACTATCAGGCACGATCGGTACTGGAGGTATGTTGGACTCGATGCGTTCCTTGGGAACGGTTAAGGCCAGTGATGCGTCGGTCATAGCCATATCGAAGTTCGATTCTGCCAAGGACTCCTGCAAGGATGAGTGCGAAGGAGTGGTGACCTGCACACAGTAGCTACCTTGCACTAGTGTCGCAGCGCCAAGATTAGAGACGAGATCATGTTGACTATTTTGTGGATCACTGCGTCCAGGTCCGAACTCGTCCATAGCAGCCGCTTCGGTATCGCGATCTTGTTTCGCTTGCCTAGTAGCTATGTAGCTATTGGCTACTCCAATTTGGTCACGAAGTTGTGCCTGCTTCTCGCACAGCTCGGCGAGCTCTTGCTCCCACGATGGTAAATTCTGGATGTCATGGTTTTCTAGGGACCATTGGTCGCCGTTGGATAGCAGCGGCGGATCTATGACAGGAGAGAGCGAGGAAGTCCAATTCGCCAGCGCCTCCAGCCAAGTATCATGCAGAGCCGGAACAATACCGCAGCATGGATCTGACATAGGTCCGGAACTGAGCGTCGGGCTACTTGGTACCTGTGCTGTGATGTTGGCTTTCCATGAATAGGCTTCGGCAAGTGTCTCGAGGAAAGTTTGCTGTTGACTATGGTGGACATTTAGTACGCCCAAAGTACTAAGTCGTTGAGACTCACTTACGTATAGAGCGCAGGTGTTTGGCCAGCTTGGGTCTCTGAAACGTTGGACGAGTTAAGATATAGTCCGTTGCAAAGGGGCAGCACAACACCGCATCCATCCTGGAATCTGTCGGAATCCAGTCCCGTGCCTAGATGGTTTAACTGAGACAAGGCAATTTCTGTTTCGGAAAAGAGGCAATGGAATGTAGGGAGCTGAGAGTAGTCAGCCCTGGGACCACGTACAACGAACATTTTACTCACTCTGTGGCACCAAACATCTTCGCTGAGGTCGAAGATTCGGATAGATCCGTAAATTAGGCCTAAACAATACGCTAGTGTAGATACTCTCTCGCGAAAATACTTCGATGTCCTTGGGAGTATGAGGCAGTCTCTTAGCGCATCGAAGACTTCTATAAAGAGAGAGCCGGCTTCGTGGCTGACGTGCCGAATAAAAGCCAAAAGAACATACGGCGCAAGATATTCTTTCCATAGCGATACATCGAGGGTGCACGAACCAGGCTTGCCTAGGATCCCCAAGCACGCAATAAAGCGTCGACAGTGTCTCTGGACTATGATGTCAACATCCCATGGTTTGAGAGTGCGAGCTACGTACCTCCAAATTAGCGAAGCACTCGGGTTTCGCAGTTGCGGTGTTTGATGGAAGACCGGGTAGACTCGGGAGTATATTATCCAGGAGCTGGCCGAGGTCTGGCATCATACTTTTGTCCCATGAACTCCAGAGTCCCTGGATATTGAGCGCGTAATCCTTCATCGCTCTAGTGTATGGTAGACGATTTGGCCTAGAAGAATCGACCAGGTACATCTGCAAATTTAGCTGAGAAGCGGAGGGCTCACATGGTAAGGCCATGGATGTCAGCACATGCTCGAACCAAGAATCTGGTAGATGAGTAAGCAACGACATGATTTTATCGATGAATTGCACTCACCATTGTTGAGCAGAGAAGGCGTCTGAATCGGCCCCTTGCAATAACCTGATAGTCCTGAACAAACATTGCAGGTAGTGACATCACCCTCCGGCTTGCACTGAGCGCTTTGGTTAGCAGCAGCTATCCTGGGGCAGGTCACGATCATACCCGCCTATGCCTCATATAACACCGTATGCAGGATCTGGGCGGTTTGCCCTTCGTATTACCCTTTGGGTTATATGGGATAAAGGACGCCTTTGTAGGTTCCGCAGCTTTGTGTCGCGAAGTTGCAGAAGGTCTTCGAGATGAGGAAGCGCTATCAAGCCCGACACTGTTGAAGGACAGCGGTGTTGTCGCGAGGGAAGTTTGGTAGCTCTGCGGAAGGGACCAACCGTCAGTTCATGCCCACTACGAGCCCAAAGCAGTGCAACGGTGCACGGCCACCAGAGCTATCTGGCAATCATGATAAATTAGAGTGGCATGCATCAAGACTAGACACAGCAATCGCTTCAGGTTGTAAGTACTCACCTCTGTAGATTGTAGTCCTACAGACCGGAGCGGGTCAAAATGGGTCGCACCAGCATCGGACCCCGTAAGCGGATACCCGCGCCATTTTTCAGTGCTGGATGGTAAAACTGCTGGGGGAGCACACAATGAGACCAATTGAGATCCACAGGCCTGACAAAATTGGCCTAACGCTGGCTGTTGGAATCCCCCACAAACATTCCAGCCACAGTATAGAGACATCGATCGCTTGCCGAACGTAAACGGCAGAACAGAGGATAATTTGGTCCTACGCAAGGCTGACGAATCTCAAGCGGATCGAGAACAATCTTGCCGAGAACAGATAAAAACGAGTGTAAGGCAACGATAAGTTGCGACGAACGACCACAAACGAAGGACAGAGAAAGAAAAGGTGAAACTGCTGAGGCTGAAGTATGAAGATACACTCGGAGGTGGAAAGAAAGAAAAACATCGGAGGGAGGATGGGATGTTGTGGGGTCTCGCGCACGGGCTTGGCAACAACCATGGTACCTTAGCGACGCCCGGCAGATGTGCTGGTAGTAATGTCAATGCTGAAACCATGCATTCCCCCAGAAACCACTGGCAAGGACAATGCGGAGATGACGACAGTGAGTTGCCTCGCAAGGCAAGCACGAGTTTTCTCTATTTTGAGCCGTCTGCATGCTCCAAATTTCCCTTGTGGTCAGTGAGAAGGTGGAGTGCTCCCGATCGGGTAAAGTCCATCCACGTATCAGCCAGCGACCCCTGCACACTCTTCAGCCAACGCTAAATATAATCGCCTCTGCCTGAAGAATTGACTCGACGAGTGTGTAGAATGCGAACACTTGAGGCGGACTCCACTTGAAGTAGAGCATTTGCCATAATTTTACTGCGGACTCGCTCATTCTTGTATTGTCCGCTTATCACCCTTCATCTGATGATGGCCACTAGCGACCGAAATGTACGGACGACGAACAATCGTTTCGATGGCTTCGGAACTACAAAAGGAAGTTGTTGGCACGCTGGATTTGGCGAAAAGTCTTCAGAGAAAGCCAACAGCTCGCGGACTAAGCCGATTCCATTAGCATTGAACGCGCCAACATCATGCCGTAAGTCGCTGCTGTCCCCGTACGTGGTCCAAGCTAAGGTGCTGAGTCCATCCCACTCCGGAAACGCTGCCTCCAAGGACGGCTCCCAGCAACAGCCTTCCTCCACAGCGACGAACACCTATCGTGACGATAATGACCGCTTCAAGTCATTCCTTGTGAAGGGACCTGACCCGAAGTTTGACCATGCCAACGACATGACAAAGAAGATGCAAGAATGGGACAAGGAATGGAAAGAATCAAGCGATAAGAGCTCTCCGTGATGTCAGTTTCCCAATTCACTGAGAGACATTGGACATTGCTGACATGGAGCTTCAGATCGTCGCTGTCCATTGCTCCTCAGTTTATGTGCTTGACGCTCGACCCTCGAGCGAATCTTGACAGATCTCCGCTGGTCTCCTGAGCACAGTAGTCGTCCAATATAGGAGTCCAGCTCTCTTCAGGATAGTGGGTTGGTGTGCCATTTGGTGTAAGGCAACTTGGCCATGTTTCGACGAACGCAGTGTTTTCTTTCTATTCCTTTGTCTCGTCTTTGTATATCTTGTATAGTATCGCATAGGCAGGTGCCTTTGCGAATCCACGCTTCGGCCAAGGACCTTTCCAAGAGTAGTTGTCGACGAAAGAAGGTTTTTTCTCCGAATCTAGCGCATAGCCGGTCTCGGCCTGAGCTAGTTAAGCTCTGAGTCCGTTCGCGGCCTCCCGTTCATGCCTGTCAACCAAGCCACCGTTCCATCCTAAACCCCGTGCTAATCATCTCCCCCCCGGTCGGTGATTGCCGCATAATATTACCATTACACGATGGGACACTTGAGGGCATAAGATTTTCGCGGCTGGCTTCATGCGAATCCTCATCGCCATCCCAGGAGTAAGCGGTAGTTTGAATTGCTGACTGTGGCTTCCAGGCCGTTGAGAGCTACCCAAAACATTCATGATTGCAAGTTAAAGATGTTCTGACCTGCAGAATCGATCCGAACGACTTCCTCAAGAACGACGTCAATCTTAAGTCCGTGTCGTTATCGAGAGTTGACGGTGCTGCCAGGTAGGTTAACGGCACTGTCACAGGTCCAACGACGCCACGTACCTACCATCTCGAAAGATGATACAAAGTGTCATGTGATGCAATTCGTCGAATTTACTAACGGGTCTAAGCTTCAACCACATCGATGTTTATGGACGCTATATCTTCAGCTGATCCTGGTGACGTGGGATGACGAAAGCTGCAGCTGCACCAATTCAGCAAGCTACCTCATGCATGGGCGACACGGGTTGGTCATGCTTAGGAAACAGTTGGAAGCGGTTTGCTGGGCTATCCAGGAAGGAATGTTTGCCTTCCTTGATTCCAGGAATGGCACCAGCCATGATGGAGGATGCCGCCAACCGACCACAGCGCTTTCATCTTCCACAGCAAAGAGTCACAGATTATACTTCCAAACCCGAATAATGATGCGAACGACCGGCGGGCGGTATGCTGCAGCTTGCCACAAGTATCGTTATGCAGACGCCTGTTTTCACGGAGCTTGTTGTATGTCTGGAGTACGGATCTCCGGCAGGTCGTCTTGAGGCATCCATGGGCAGATTGACCCATGTCATATTAGGAGCAGCAAACAAAGATGTGCGAAACAATATATACCAATAGCAACAATCCTAATTCTCAAACTCAACTACACCAAAAGTAAACATATAGGAGGGTATATATGTTATGCTGCTTCATATTTTCATTTCTTCACACAGTTACAACCAAAGCTTTCGGTGTCTTATACTTTCTACTCAGAACCGCAGATAATCTTATGTAATAAGGTTCTGGGCAAGGCTCTCTGAAAGTAAAACTTCTCAATTCAAAAAGCTCCATCAGGTGCTACACTACCCCGAGAATCGTCAATTTCGTCCATGAACATGCTCGAACAAGATGTAGCTGGCACACAGCTGGCCATGAAGGACCGTCCAGAAGTACCATTTCAAGACTCAGAGAAAATGTCAAGTACGCAGATACACAGGGTACTGGATTTCCAAGAGATTGAAGACAGCGTTTGCTCTCAGAGTCTATGAAGAAATCTTTATCGTAACAGCAGAGTCTTTGCAAGTCAGCGCTCGAATAAGACTGGCAGCCCACCATGTAAGCCCACTGATCTATCTAATTTCGTAATCTCTGTGCCGTCCAGGAGAGGTCGCTCAATTCTGCGACATCTCCACTCACTCGATGCTGTGGCTGGGCATTCAGTATCGCCCATCATGGCCCACTCCTCTCATCCGCCGATACTCAACATTTGGTGTGTCATTCGGACCCTCTCAATGGGCCCAATCATTCAGCGAGTGACATCCTTTGACGGTTTACCTCTTGCGCTGTATATCCCGACTGGCTGGGCAGCCCATCGCCACCTCGTCAGAACCTTTTGGTAGGAATGTGCGAAGGATAGTACCCAACATCCATGGGATAAGCCGCAAAACGTCTTGATCGCACACTATCCCCATAGTCACGAAACAATGAATTGTCTACCTGCTAACGTGGGCGTGGGCAACACAATGTCTTTGTCGCCCTGGCCGACATTGAAGTGTTATTGGTAGATGAGAGACTGTGTTTGTTTTCTAACACTTTTCGCGATCTCACAATCCCTCGCTTAATACTGCGTGAAGCTTACATGAATCCATGTGTTACAGGCTCCTTGTTTACTGATAAATATTTAACCAACCGTCATACCCGCAAAAACCCGACCTTTTATCAGAGTCTTACCTGTAGTATTTTGACCTCCTATCAAAGTCTCGGAAGCATCTCCAACCAATGAAATTTCTACGAAAATTCCCAAACGGACTCAAATCAATACAATGAACAAAATGTTGCCGACGTACATCATCGACAGCCTGCGGACATACAAGAAAGACACAGCAGCTTTCCTGACTTGGTTGGCGACCGCAGGACAGAGCAGTGGGTACGATGTTAATTCATCTACCACTGGCGGACAATCTTCTACAGCTCCTAAATCTAGGAGAAATCCAAGCCTATTTCAACAGGTACCACCTCAAGAAGAACTGCAGATCGTCCTCTTCGACACAAGTCACATACTCCCGCTGGCGCAGAAGGTTGCAGCAGCCCCACAGAGACTCAGCAAAGTTCCCATACATGTTAAAGAAGCCTTGCAGAGGGCGATCAGGGACCGGGAACGATGCAATGCCTGGTACCAGAATCAGCACGTTGAGGCCGCCAAGCCCCATGACGACGATGAAAGCCATGCGTACTTCGTGGATATACTAAAGCAGGCATTTCAAGCTCTTGAACATCGCTTCGAGCAGAAGCTACCACCAAAACCCACCGGAAAGAAAGTCGAGGAGAAGCAGACTATGCCGGCTATGATTAACCCCTTCGAACGGCTGACGGTGGAACATATACTAGACAAAGAAGCCAGCGATTCCCGACACAACGCAATCATGAAGGCTGGTGCGTCAGCGTCCGGTAGCACTTCGAAGAGCGAGCCGCAGGAACGAGTTTACACTGTCAAAGAAGCCGAAGAAGATCCTACCATGGCAATCTTTTGTCTTTTGGAAGACCTTGCGAGCTTGCGAGCCTTCATTCGAGAACTCTGGGAACAAAGAAAGCGCAAGGAAATTACTTCTTTGACGGCAAGTGTTTGCACACATGCAGCGCTCGACTTTGCCAAGGCTCTCGAGATGAATGCATTTGGTGTCCACAAAGAGGGTAGTGGGTGGGAGGAAGCCGTGCTGCAAGGGATCGTGTCAGCCCGGAATGAAGGGGAGCTCAACAGCAAGTATACCACCTTCCCGTTCATCGACCTGACGAAAGCACTGGTAGCATTTCGAAACCTTGAATATGGCGAGCTCAAAACGTACTGCGCCGAGATCGCGAAGCCTCGAGGCAACTCCATGTTTGGAGCTTCCGCAGAACCTGGGCAATTGGAGGGATTTTCAATCCTTCACATTCTGCCAGCTTGGAAGGGTATCATCGCCAGTGAAAAGCGCGTTAGCCGAGATCCTTTGACCGATGGCCTCGCCGCCATCTTGAAAACCAAGAAAATCGCGCTTGCAGCTGTGTTTGCGCGGCAAATTGATCAGGACATTCACAATATCATGTACGAAGATGCCGGCTATGGCCTTGACAATGTCCAATCGACGGGGAAACGTGTCCACGAGTCTGTCGACAGCTATTTCCGGTATCAGAAGAGAATGCTGCCTGCCCTGGACCAGGGGTTTACGGACAATCTAAAGCGCGTGCAGGAAATGAGCATGTTCCTCTCCAAGCAACATACATCCGAAATGGACAATTTATACGTCCGTTACAATCACCCTCTTGTTCTCGGGATCGAAGAGGCGCGACTGACTCTCGAAACCTACGAAGCGGGCCGAAAGCTTGCAGAGTATCTCAGCCTGGTCCGATCTTCCATTCATCTGTACAATGCGTTGCTCCAGAGCACAGAACTAAAAGAGCCGTGGCCAGCTATGGAAAAGACAATAGAGTATTTCACGCCAGAGAAGATTTTTGTCGGTCCTCGTCCCAAGGGCCTTGCGGAGTGCCTACGGCGGTGCGAGCTTTCAGAAGGCGCGTCCTTGACGAGTTACGCAAAAGGGACTCGCGACACAACATTCAAGCGGGCGGCGCAACCGCGGAGGTCGATGTTTGAGACGGTACCAGTACTGCAAATGCTCTGTCAGCGCTACTCGTCTGCCAACGATGGCTCCAACAATATCTCCGTCGACCAGGACCTCGTTGAGGAAATCGTTAGCACTCTTCCATCGGGTAAGCACAACAAGTCACAAAAGGGCAAACTGCGCAAACAGTGGGACACCTCTCAGAAGATGGGACCGGTACAGGTCCTTACTCTTCTTCTCGATGCCGTTAGCGAAGCGGAACCGAAACTCACCTTCGACTTTTTCGGAGCCCATCGAAAAGCTTGGCAGATTCTACGGACACTGTGGTCGCATCATGGAGAGCTCATCACGCACTGGTTCCCAGCCCTCGCTCAGACGAATAAAGACTCCGTGGACAAGGTACTCCACGCCATACCATTGATGGTTCTGACCTTGTGTAATTCGAAAGCCGGTCCGTCCCAAGAAGCAGGGAAAAAGATCATGGAGCGAGCATCGCACCTGATATCGATGTATAGATCAGGTAAGTGACTCTAAGTTTTCTTGAGCATGCGCTCTAGAGGCATGTCATAAGATTTAGCCCCCTGGCTTGAAGAAGAAGAATAAGCTGATTCCAAGATTGATCTAGAGGACGACGTTCCCCCATTCGCCTTAAACCCCGATCAATCCACCACTCCTCATCATGCGCCTGCACAAGGGGTCCCAGAAACTGCTCCTCCTCATGTACCTATACAAGGGGTCACAGAAAGCACAGAGCCGAAGGAGAGTCAAGAGTGGAAGGGCGAGGGGCCCTTTGCACGTGGCAGACGTTTTCTCGCGGAGCGTGTCATCTTGACTCCCAAGTCCAGGATACCTAGACCTAGCTCATCGTGAGGAGCTTTTTTCTTTACTTGATGGAATCTCGTTCATCCCGCGATCTGAAATATTATCTTATCAGTGCGCATTATGCAGAATATGATGGAATAAATGTCAATCAATCTTTGTTCCCTCTAAACACGTGAAAGCGTTGATCCGTTGTGGCTTGACCCCTGCCTCCTGCATAATCCCGAGATCTAGCTCGCTTATCTCAATCGATCTGGCCATGCTCCATGGGGAAAAGACCCGATCTCCGCTTCGACGCGTTACGTCATTGGCCACTCCCGAGTCTCGACTCCAGCCCGTTGAGCAACTTCTGCACATGTATAGTATATTCTCTCCAGCATTGTGATTCATTGTCTTCATTGCATACCTTATTCCTTTGCTACTGCAGTGATCGATTGCGTAACTATCAGCTACTGTGCTTGGATTTTCATTGGTCAGTGTCTGCCTGATCTGAAGCGCGGTCACGTCCTCACGCCTTCGCGACTTCACGTGTAACCCAATTTGAAGTAAATTCCATTCCTCTACAATATCAAGATGAGCTCGACACCGATGACACCTGGCTCTGTGGATGGCATACATTCTCCCTCATCAAGTCCTCCGTCGTCACCTCCATCAGCCCACGAAGCAGATATGGAGTATCATGAGCCCAAAGCCGCCTCCAAAGGGGAGCAGCAGCAGAACGGCCCTCTGATACAGCTCGAGCATTACCTGAACGTCACCCAAGTATGTCACTCCACGTTCAATTGCAAAAGCCAAACCATCAGTAGGAGATACTAACAATACTAGAATTTCTCCTCCGAGCTCATGAAATCGCTGAAGCAGGCGCTGGACGCCCGTGACTCTGAGACGCTAACTCAGCCCAAGCTTGTGACTGGCGGCACCCTTAAAGAGTATCAGCTGGAAGGTCTGACATGGTTGACGTGCCTTTATGCCACCGGCCTCAGTGGTCTGTTGGCTGATGAAATGGGGCTGGGCAAAACTATTCAGGTCATTGCTTTCGTCGCTTGGCTGCAGGAGAACGGCATCTCTGGCCCTATTCTTATCCTCGGGCCTTTGAGCACCGTGAGTAACTGGGTGAATGAGTTCCAGCAGTGGGCGCCCAAGATTCCAGTCGTCATGTATCGTGGCAATCCGCAGGAGCGTATGAAGCTCAGATCTGAGAAGATGAAGATAAATCCTAAGGGCGGATCTTTCCCGGTCATATGCACGTCCTATCAGATCTGTATGAACGATAAGAAGTTCCTTTCGAAGTACAGATGGAAATACTTGATTGTGGTATGTCCTGCAACTAAGTAGAGAGAATTTGGAAGCTGATATACTCTAGGATGAAGGACATCGTCTCAAGAATTTCAACTGCGAACTCGTCAAGCAATTGCGCGAATATGATATGGAGTCTCGTCTCATCCTTACTGGCACACCCCTGCAGAACAACCTCGCTGAACTGTGGTCACTCTTGAACTTCCTCTTACCAGATGCTTTCGGCGATCTGGAGCAATTCGAGAGGATGTTCAATATCTCAGACAACAAGGCCAAGACCAAAGATGCGCAGAAATCAGTCATCTCCGCAGAATACCGAGCCCAGACGATCGCTTCTTTGCATGCCATCCTCAAGCCCTTTCTCCTACGCCGTGTGAAAGCGGACGTGGAATTGACTCTACCAAAGAAACGAGAGTACTTACTCTATGCCCCCTTGACTATGCAGCAAAGGGAGCTGTACCGCAAAGTCCAAAACAAAGAGATCCGACAGCATTTAGAAGAAAAGGCCATCGAGCGCATGGGCGGCCAAGTGCACAATCTCACCGTCGAGAACCTCAAGCGCAAAGCAGACAGCGGCACCTCCACCCCCAACAAGTCGGTCAAATCCTCGCGCTCCTCCACTCCAGCATCCTCTCGCCCTACTCGCAGTGGCCGCAAAGACTACGCCGAAGTCAGCGATACGCAGTACTTCAAAGACATGGAGAACGAAGCATCGGAACCCACACCACAAAGCTCCGACAACGACGAAGAAGCCGATCTTGCCACCATCCGCGCCTCCGCCCGCAGAGAAGTCGCCCACAAAGCCCTCCAGAACCCCATCATGCAGCTCCGCCTCGTCTGCAACTCTCCCCTCAACTTCTCCTGGCCCTGGAAGCCCGACGAAGACCCAGACACCACCCTCATCACCTCCTCCGGGAAAATGATCCTCCTCGACCGCCTCGTCCCCGCCCTTCTAGCCCGCGGCCACAAGATCCTAATCTTTTCCCAATTCCAAACCCAACTCGACATCCTCGAAGACTGGGCCCAGATCCTCCACTCCTGGCCCGTGTGTCGCATCGACGGCAGCGTCACGGCCACGGATCGCGAAGAAGCCATCAGCACGTTCAACTCCGACGACGACGTCCGCATCTGCCTCGTCACGACGCGCGCAGGTGGGCAGGGCATCAACCTCACCGCCGCGGACACAGTCATCCTCTTCGACAGCGACTGGAACCCGCAGCAAGACCTGCAAGCTCAAGACCGCGCCCACCGCATCGGGCAAACGCGGCCGGTCATCGTCTACCGCCTCGCTACGAAAGGTACGGTGGAGCAGATCCTGCTTGAGAAAGCGGATGGGAAGCGGAGGCTGGAGAGGCTGGTGATTCAGAAAGATAAGTTCCGCAGTATTGTGGGGAAGACGCGGAAGACGGAGAGGATTGAGGGGGATGATGTGGAGCAGTTGCAGAGGATAATGGACGAGGAGGATGATTTCGCTTATGAGCCCGAGGCAGGCGAGGAGGGGGTGCTGAGTGAGCGCGATCTGGAGCGGTTGACGGATCGGAGCGATGAGGCGTATGCGAAGGAGTTGGAGGGCAAGGGGGAGGCGAGCAGTAGGTTTAAGGCTTTTGAGAGGAAGGGGGATGAGGGGGGGTTGTTGGGGGATATGGGGAAGTGAGGCCGTCCCTCTTTTCGGAGACATGTGGGAATGCTGGTGGAGCGGAATTGCGGTTGTTTGAGCGTGTGTGTTGGGGCGTTCGTGGCAGATAGGATGTGATGCCTCCGACGAACAGGTGTAGGATAGGATCAACATTTGACTGAGTCACTGGTATGCTTTGACGTTTTGCCGCTTTGCAGTTTGGCCGTCACTGGCCTTGCCGCCCATTGTCGTTGTATCAAGCGTTCTCCAGCCCCGTGCGAGACGCATAGGATGATGTTTCCGCAGAGGGTTCAAGAGCCTCGCAGCAAGCTAATACACCAGGAATCCCATGTACCGAACCACCCCCCATCACTTCCCTCTCTTCTCCTCCTCCACCTCCCTCCTCAACCCCTCCAGCACCCCCTCCCTCCGCTTCCAATGCTGCTCCAACCCCTCCACCAACTCCCCCACACTCCCAATCTCCCCCTCCACGCCCCTCAACCCCTCCCCCACCTTCGCCCTCCCCTCCCCCCCCTCCAACTCCCTCAGCTCCCTCCTCTTCCACTCCATCAACATCTCCAACTCCCTCTTCACCAACGCCGGCCTACT
>JAABUS010000218.1_pt1 | contig 144019 bp, 137 predicted proteins | sample 5560161 | NCBI WGS metagenome assembly JAABUS01 (sample SAMN10711885, study PRJNA513376) | rock metagenome | isolation source: Antarctica rocks | place: Antarctica: Victoria Land, Trio Nunatak nord | collected 2016-01-04 | reverse complement strand
GGGGTGCTGAGAGGGTGGAGGGTCTCGATCTACGTGAGTGGAATGGAAGGTGATGGGTAAGGACGGAGAGATGTGGTGTTCGCATTGGATTCCAGGGGTTATTTCTTGGATGGAGTTTAGGGCGCAGTATCGACGTAGGTTTTGCCTATGTGTCCTGGTTTTAGGGGAGCGGGATATTTGTTGGGGTTGTGGAGGATTAGGAGTTGGGTTTGGTGTTTGGTGGGAAGAGGGGATGGTGGGAGGAAGGGGGAAGGTGAAGGATGGATGTGGGTGTAGATGGATTTGGAGAGGGGGGTGATGTGGAGAAGAAGCAGCTACAAAGTCTTAGTCCAGATTTCTTTCGATTAACGAAGATACTCTTGGGCGATGACATGCAGAAACGTGAGGAAATGGATCGTGCCATGTTTTTGAAGCCGTAACGAAGAGACTCATGTTCTTTCTAGAGTGGGAAGTAGACGATTGAGACGTTCTTGGTTTGAAGCACTCAGATAAACTTAAGTAGCTTTCGCAGATGCGGATGACATCTATGATTGAGCAGTTTTGCAAGTCTGGTGCGAATTCTCTCGAGTAATGAGGTGCTCTTGAGGCTAGAACATATGAACCGAAGTCTGTGTTCTGTCTATTATTGAAAAACATAAATGTGCTTGCAGTAGTGTCGAGGGTTTTGAAAGTATTAATGAGAAAGAAATGTGGGATGCGATTTAGGGAAGTGCTTTTAGAATTTTTTGAAGATATTTTGTTCCAGGAGTGACAAGAAGCATCGGGATCCGGTCGCCTTCGATTGAAAAATCTGCCTGTAGTGGTGATCCTCGATGACTTGCTGGCATCCTCCTAACTCAGTATTTTCCCCTGGTGCCAGGAGCGCCGCTACTTGATGTCAATGATCCACCTCAACGCCTTTCCGAACCATTAGAGCTCCTCAAAACCCAAAACATCCAGGTAAAATTGTCCTCGATCATACGGGTTGGGATGGACGCGCTTGCCTCCGGAGGTTAGCATCAGCCTTTCTGACACATCTAACCCCCAGTCTTCCAAGTCCTTCAGCTCTTCCAACCTGGAGCCTTCCTCATCTAGATTTGTGTAAGCACCGTCGGAAGCGTCACTCCAAAATTGATCCACGATCCATTCGCGAAGTTTCGAATTCACTGTTGTGTTGTTGTACGCGATGCGGATTACGGAGGTCCGAAGGTTCATCGTCTGGTAATGGAGGTTGACGAGGCAGATCATGACAAAATCTCTAAATGCTAGGCATCCCAATTTGTCTGCAAGTACCCAGGCTCTGACAAGTATTGATGTGTATCGTCCATCGGCATTATCTCTCGCCTCGGGTGACAAACATAAGTCCGTGAAGTATGCTTTTCCCGTGTAAAGCCATTGAATGAAGAACTCGAAAACCGAGGGATCTTCGTCCTGGAGCTCGATGGTTTTTGAGTCTGCTTCGAGAAATGAGCCATTCAGGGCACCGGCGAAGAATGTTGAATGGTATGCGAGAAGATCTTTGGGCAGATTCCAAACCCCCAACTTCGCAGAAGAATTGCCGACCTCGACGCGTATTGATATACTGTCCTTGAGTCTGTCGTCTAATCAAAAAGTTGTTGCGGAATAAAAAACGTAGGATTAGACAAGAAGTCTCACTAAGAGGCCGATAATAGAAACAAACTTACAGATCCAAGCCTGCCTGACTTCGAATACCATCAGTAAGTGGAGGAAGTTTGACCGGAGCCATGGCTGTTTTGACGCTGATGCTTGAAGAACGTTGAAGTCACTGTGAGAAATACTGAATCTTCAATGCAGCGAATGAATGAACGTGATCCGACGGAAATCGAGGCTAAGTTGAGAGGTTTCTTGAGCAGAAAGTTGAGGAAACTCGATTTTTGAATTTCTCATGTTAGAAAGACTTATGTTGACATCAACAAAGAATTCATGCAGATTCGAGGTTGAACCATGAACTGGAGTTACAAGCGAAAGAGCACGAAGACTTATCATTCAGCATACTACACTAAGTTGGCAATAGTTATATTGTACCACAAAGTCGTCTCGAATCAAGTCGGTTAAGGGAGATGAAGGAAGCATCAAAAACATTGGTAGGCACGATATCAACAGCTTGAGATAATACGTGCTGGGCCATACTGTTCTCGAAACGCCAATGTAAGCTTCTGGGAATTATGTTAGATTATTTAAGTATACCATGTATGCACTTATTAGTAATGTTGTATGACTTCGCAGAGAAGGAAGCCTGGTTCTATAAAGCGTGCAACAGCAAGAATTCAAGCCTGGACACTCGACAACCGGTACATAGTTATCTTTGCTAATCATGCCTTTTGCTCGATGTAAAGCCGTTGAATATATTTAAAAAATAAAAATAAAGGCTGGGTCTAGCTCTAAAACCTTGACGCCTTCGAGTGTGCTTCTTTAAAATCTCTATTCAGGGCGCCGGCAAAAACAGAAGAATGGTGCGTGAGCAATTATCTCGGAACATTGGGATTCATCATATTGCTCGGCTGGCCAACCTCGACACTTGTGGCCCGAGATCTTGTTTATGGATATTCTCGACTGCGAACCGTCGATTTGGAAATATGGCGAGACTAGGCAGAACTTCTAGATCCATGCCGACTTCACTCTGACCGCCATCAACAGCAACTGGAGAAGCTTCCGAGGTCATCACGTTGTTGTGTCTGGTAGCCGTGACGCGTTAGAGTGAACAAAAGTGACAGAACTAGCATTCGAAGGACATTCTTTCCTCGTCGAAGGTATGTCCAATCTGTTCATGAGTTTGTGATGGTAAGGGGTGAAACAGTGAGGTCACAGGAAAATGTGGTTCATTAGTCATGAGGTGACGGAACAGGATTCCTGAAGCTTCACAGCATCGTTAGACTGTCAGCAATCTTAGCGGTCACTCAATCTTCGAATCTCGGCAGTGCTTCACTCCTCTTTTTGTTGACCCCAGCAAACTTGATGCTTGGTGACACTAGATTCCAATTATGTTGCACGAGTGAGAGGATGAAACTCGGCTGCGCATACTTCCATGAAATTAAGCTGATATGACACTTGAGCTAATAGAAACAAAGGCTAATACGCATAATCCGACAGTCGCCCATAGCCTAACGCAGAGGAAGTTCGACGGCTAAAAGATGTAGTTCGACCTCTGTGCCTTGATGTGGGGGAAGTTGAACGCTGCACAGATCTATTCAGACTTCCCCCCCTCGACGTGGGGGAAATCGAACGCTGCCAAGATCTATCCCTAGTTCCTCGGCTAAACGCAGAGGAACTTCGACGTTGCATAGATCTGGCCATCCTGGGGTCGAAGACTTCCATGTAGACATCTGGTTGAGCTCTAGGGCTTGTGGGATAATCAGAACCTAGACGTTTCATGGCTCTCATCAGGTCAACGCCCCAGCCGTCCAGCTCCATCAGATCCTTCATATCCGAATCCTTAAAGTTGTGGCAGGCATCACTACGAGCAGCCCACAGGAACTCATCCAGCGCCCAATTACGGAGCTTCGACCCTTCCGGACTGTTTTTGTAAGCGAATTGTATGATGGATGGTTTGAGATATGCGCGATCTTTGCCGTGGTATTCAATCATCTCGAGCAAGGCCTTGTCTGAGAATGCCGAACATTCCAACTTCTTGGCAAGCATCCATGCCTGGGCCAGAGGAAGTGTATCTGGATCGTGTTCAACATTTCCAGTATACAACCAGCGGATGAATGAACTAAAAGCTTTCGGGTCATCATCTGGCAGATTCATGGTCTCGGAATTGGCTTCAGCAGATGAGCCATTCAGGGCACTAGCGAAGAAGAGAGAATGATGGGTAAGAAGCTCTTTAGGAAGAGCCCAACACTTCACATTTGTGCCGTTGCCCACGCTTATAACGATTGATTTTCCGCCTTGAAGTCTGAATAGTTGTCAGCCACGGTCTTTGGAGCTTTGACAGAGAAGTATAGAAAATGTGTCACCCAGGACTTACAAATCTAGACCAGCTGCGCTCTTAACCCCGTCAATTATACGTGCGCTATACTTCGGTGGATCCATGCTGATCTGTTGAGACCTGTGCTAGGAACTGCAGACTAACAAGAGGGCCTAGATGGTTTTTGGGAGATGAGGTTGGTGTTGGAAGAGAATTGCAAAAAAGTTCAAAGGCGGGAGCCTGACATCTTTTGTAGGCGATGATAATTCGTGAGTAAGAACCAAAGAATGGTGATGAAAGACTTGATGACTCTGAGAGTAGTCTATTGCATTGGTGGAATGCGGGTGGGATGTGAAAGATGAGGGAATTAGGATCAGTACAATGACTTGTCCCAGGCAGGCCTGACAGTCATATGCAGAAGCGAGTGGAGACCCTGTAAGCAAAGGGCATGAAACCCTGTTATGCATCACCTAGAACCAATCCGTTCAACCCACATAAATTGGGCCTTGAATGTGTATAGATTCTGGGCTTCTATGTGCAAGATCCAATAAGCGATCTTGAGTAGACGTGATAGCTTAACCCTATTGATTTGTTGAGACTCTCATTTCCTAGCCTGCGCGCACCAATTGAGCCAGTCGAGGAGGAATGAGATCTTGACCTTGCACTGCGGATCGAATAATAATCGTTCTTGAATGCTAGCATATGCTGCCATGACCTGACGTAGGTTTTCTCTGTCCTGAGCAGCCAAGATCCTTACAAGGAGCAAGCTCGCCTGACTGCAAGCATTTGTAAAGGCATTAGACCCCTCTTTCACGGCCTCGTTATGGACTGAGTGAAGCAAATCGAGTATTGCATCCTTATCTTTAACATCCGGCACATGCTTGCCCTTGCAGAACCGAGCGTAGTCCTTCATTAAGTCACATGCCTTGCTGGATACTAATTTACTCGTAGTAGTTCGTATAACCCTAAGCAGAGGTAAGAGAATATCTAAAGCAAGGGCGCTGGCATGCCGTTGTTTGATTAATATCTCAAGAAGTTCTAGCACACGGCACTTGAAGTTGATGATCGTCTCTTTGGCATCCTTATTCTGGGACTTCTTGCTGGTGATCCTTTTTCTCTCCTTGAAGATCTCCACCAGTTGCGCGTCTACTGCAGCCATCTGCTCGTCGTTCATATCCTCATCTGTTGAATCACCACTATCATTGGAAGCACGATCTTCGGCCAAAGGTTTCGTTCTTAACGCCTGGGCAAGCTTGGCGTTGAATGCGGCTAATTCCTCATCTGAAACACCATTGTCATCATTTTCCTCCCCAGAGGCGTCTTTAGAGGACCCTTCTGCGTCAGCCAGATCAGAGCCGGCTTCATCCTCAATTTGCAGCTGGGTAATACTAGCATCGGCCAATTGAATTTCCTCTACATCCGAAGATTCTACAGCGTCATCGTCGTCGTCGTCTCGGTCGAATATCTCACCCTGACCAGAGACACTTTCTTTTGTTTCTAGAACCTGTAACAGTCAGCCAGGCACGTATGCCATGAACAGATGCCCACCTTGATCATGGCTTGTAATCCAAGTCTATTTACGTCCGAAGCACAGGCCGACAAGACTTGCTGGGCCAGACGCCGAAACATCATCGATGATTTGGCTACAAAGCTGAGTAGAATCTCAACTAAGACCTCCGAACCTCCTTGTTCGCCTTTCCTCCTGTGCTCGACCAGAGAATCGTAGCAGTCTTTCAGTTCATCTAACACGTTCACAGCGTCTGCGTCTCCATTATACACTTGTATAATGGTCAAGGAGTACAAGAGCTTGAAGGCCCGAAGTACTTGCTTCTTATCAGGCTGCGCTTCCTTCTCCTTGGACTTGATTTTCTCTAATATTTTCCATGCTCTGCGGATACTATGCTCCACATTCCGTTCTGCATCAAGGATCGATTCGTAATGGTGATCATTCTCCTCCAAACGACGAATGTCTTTCACTAAAGTATACGTGAAGCGTGAGGGATCCGCAGATTTATTGATGAGGTGAGTCAGACAAGAAGAGATCCTGGACCTGAACATATCTCGTGATGCACTTGAAATTGGTGGATTGGGTTTGTGTTCCGATAATCTGGCGCCTCCCTCGCTGGTGAAATATGCAAACTCTGCAAACATTGCTAGAATCGAGCTCGATCCAGCCAAGTGACGCAATGTCCCTAAGTCGTCTTCGTTAGCACCGGTCTGCTTTGACCGTACAACAAGTACCAAGTGGTCGGCCAGAATTTGTCTTGCTGCTGCTGTGGCCTTTTCATCTATCGCGCCAGGGCTCAAGATCAATCGACGAAATATTGACAGCAACTGCGCCAGATCCGACTCATTTACCAGAGAGAGAACCTTTTCGACCGTCTTCGTTCTCGTAGATTGATCAAAATTTATCCTCCCTTGTGGGGGCTGTAGTAGGCCTTTGATTATTGTCACGACTGTAGAAGGTTGAGTTTGGGCTCTCTTGAAAATGGCTTTTGTAGCAGTCTCGGCAATGCGATTAAGGTAACGCTCTGGAGAAGCAAGCTGGTTCATGAGGCAACGCATTAAATTCTGACTGAATAAAGCGGGAAGTAGAGGCTCAGGGGCGTTGTGCAACATTCGCTGAAAAAGTAGGAAGCCCCAATACTTTCGTTCATCGGATGATGAGCTGGCAAAAAGACTGTCTTGTTTCTTTAGTTTACAGAAGGTTTGCAACAGCGATCGGGGCCTACCCACTATCAACACACTCTGACCAAAAACTCCCAAAGTTCTGACGCTTCGTGGGCCCTGAGTGTCCAGTCTGCTCTGCTGTGAGAAGTTGTGAGAGGACCACATCCCATACAAAATGTAATTTCGATGTCCAATGGCCTTTCTGCGAGGCTTTGCTAGTAGTACCAGCTTGATCGAGATCGCTAATGGAAACCTCTTTCAAAATCTTTGCAATTCTCGTCTTCTCTTTTCCGTCCAAGGGATCACCGTTGTGCCACATCCCTGCTGGTAAGATGACACCTGGGATCTCAGAATGTACTTTTAACCAGATTGCCACTCCTTCGGGCGTCTTTGCAAGGCTACTTTCCTGAAGTTTATCGATGATTAACTGGGCGTATTTGGCATCACTCCCTTTCGAGCCCAAGTCCTGCACCGCCCAATATAATATCCAACCGCATTCCTCTCGTAGACTTGACTTCTTTCTAGCTAAGTCCAACACGATCTCGAGAATTTGCGACCATGGTTCAATTGCAAGAGTTGGCTCGAACAAAACACCGGACTTGACGAGCGCTTTTGCACCGAAAAGCCGTCCAAGTTGGTGGTCTCTCACCTCCTGTGCAAAAATTTGAGTCAACCTTACAACCCTTCTTGATAGTTGAGTTACATACCTCGCCAGATACATTTCCTGAGGTGTGGGTCTGTTCTTTTAGCGTCTCAATCAATTCCGATATTCTCTGATTACCAGACAAAATTATGGAAGTAGGGTCATATAGTTGAGTTAATAGTTCTGTGAGCGCTATCGAAAAGCCCAGTCTTGCTGCCTTCCGGCCACTACACAGTCCCCTCACCAGTCTTCTAATGATCTCAGTGACATCTTGGGCTGTTGGGTTCGCCTCAGGTGAAACTCTTAGTAGCAAAGCCTGGGCCGCTTTAATCCTGATTTCATCATCTATGTTTGCAAGATCCTCATATATTTCTACCAGTTGAGTATCGACAGTTACTTGTTCTCTTCGCCGTTTGTTAGCCATGACGTTGAGTTGATTGATGTCGTCCACGCAAATCAGTTTTGCAATATATCAGTTAAGAACATCGTGTTCTACAACAGAGACGATCCTCCCCAAATAATAATCGCAATCATAATCTTGAGACGGTACTTTGGAAAATCCAAGCGAGCTTGAGCTTCTCGGGCCGAAAATCACGAGACTTCGTGTCCCGAACGCGATCCCTGTTTGTTTACAACAAGGAACCCACGCACGGCAAAGCAGAACTCTCTGCGCTTCCATGTCTCATCCACTCCGATATCCTTCACCTTGGGTTATCAGTTGCTGCCAAGTGCCAACTCGATACTCATGAGTCTCAACTTGGCACTTTCGCTGTCTGTATGCCATTCTTCAGAAACTTGTATTCTCGTTTCGAGAATTTTGCTCCAAACATTGCAGTCATCAAAAGCAAAAGTGCCCCTCAGACAACATGCAGAATATTGCGCGCTGACACAGTATCTAGTTATATGTGGCTAGAACTACCTGTGACAACGAACACCTTACCAAATCCAGGCTTGATCCGAAATCTGGACAACCACTATTCTACTGTTTCGGTCGGCCCTGCTGGGCTGGACAGTAGTCTGGACTGTACAGGACCGTGGGCGCCAGCACAACCGAATCAGATCGATCGGACACGCTGGCGCGTAAGTATCCTGGCAACAGGACCTGTTGATCGCAAGGATCGTATCAAGTAAGTACTAGTAATGATATGCCCGGATGGGGCTGAAAGTAGCGACTCTAAACACCACACCAATGACACCATTCCATTTTGGGAGTAAATAGACGGCAATTGCGTGACCACACGTGATACGAGGCACAGGATGACGGTGTAGGCTGGGCGCTAAGGAGTGGTGAGTTGGCATCGTTGGCTTTGTAAATTGGTGACACAGCCCTGGCGGAGCTGAGTACTGTAGCAGATAAAGGCCCTAGAGAGATGTCAGCAATAATGAAGGACACTAGGTATCAGAAGTTGGCAAATCGACTTTAGACTCCTAATCAGGAATCCTGGATATGACAATCGCAGGCCGGTAAGGAAAAGGACCAGTAGTACGACCGAAGAACACAATGATATTGTTGGAAATTCCAGATAGCGGATAGGCCGACTGTTGATATCAGATTGACCCGCAAGTTTTCCGCAAAGCCACGACGACCTTCCGTCATAGGTACAGTAGAGTATCTCGGGTCACCAAAGCAGAAGATCTCGTGAAACACATCCAATAAGCTCGTAGGAAAAATTGAATTCGTTTGTGCATCGTCCTAAATCAGAACCCTAACCGCCTAGGGAGCCGCCATACTGTAAGGTAGTACTGTGTAAATTGAAACCACGCGCTTTGCTTTCATTAACCAAGTCATATGCATGCAGGAGAGCAGGCTGAACTGCAAATTAATTGGTAGAATTTGTAATTAGTTTATGCACGAACCGCTGTCTTGCAGGTGAGGTACATGAAGTTTACTAGTAGTTGCTACAGTACTAAGGTACCTCATGATCTCCATCCATCCCACCATCGTTGCTTCGTCAACAAGGCCACTCAACCTTCACCCGAGCTGGGCCGTCTCAATCGCTTTTGCACCTTCACGAGCTTGTTCCTTCTCTCCTCCTCTTTATCTCCTTATTACTACATCCTATCTCGACGGTCTCTCCTCCCCCGTCGGTTCGTAAGTCGCCCGTTCGGCCTAGGACAAGTCACATCCTTCGAACGATGACTTACGAGCAGCTCCCAATGGTTCAGCACAGCCGGTAAAACCGACTTCGACATTGTTCATCCATCAATTCGACAATGTATTAGGTATAATAGCTTACGACCACGCCCACCACTCTATCAAGTAACCGTATCTTTTACGAGAACTTGACCTAGTCCCAGACCCAACTACGCACGGAACCAGCGATTGCCATTGAACACTCATCAATTGGGCTCCTCTACCTGAGACACCATTAGCAACTGCTTACTGAAGACGTATACCACGCTGAACACGTTGACGACATACGCCATACGCTCGGAATGGAACGTTCTTCGCCCTTGGCTGCCATGCAGCCCCCTTCATTCCCGTTCGGACAATGGGGTTGCCGAGCCGATGCGAGTTCATACTCCAACTATGGTGGACAATATGGAGGAGGAAAGGCAGCATTTGGCCCAAGCAGCTTCAATTTTAAGGATCTCAGCATGTCCAGAGCCCCGTCGGACTATTTCAGTCTGAAGCCTGTCCGGGGGTCGTCACCAACCGCCAGCCTCGCGGCAGACCTATCTCAAAATTTCCACATTGATCAAAGGTATACTACTCCATTCTATGGGATTCACGATGATGCTCACAGTTGGCAGTCCGCAGTTGCCGACTCCTCGACGATCATTATTCTCGACGAACCTCTTTGCTTCAATCAATGGAAGGGGTATGATAGCCTTGCTACATGGTGTGGGCGGACGCTCACTTTTGAATAGAAAACGCGACAACCCCCCCACTGCCCTCGTCTTCGCCCGGTCCTTACAACGAGTCAATGGAAATATCCCCCCTACCCCATAAGGTGCCCTACGCGGTGGTAACCCGACTACGAGTCCAATCACCGACGCCAGAGGAAATGCCTGTCGACGTAATTACCCCAAACGCTCTTAGTGAGATGGAAGAAGCCCCTCCGGAAGTCCTGAAACAGCCTATTTTCTTCGAGTGAGTTGCTCCAGATTCGTTCATTGCCGAAATCTAACATGTCATAGACGAAGAAGGTCTACTTTACTGAGACCCTCTTTGGCTCGTAGTAAAGGCCACACTACCAGCTCCGTTTCTTTGAGCTCTGCAAGGGCTGAGAGCCAGCATCCGCCATTCAGATTTGGAAATGGACTTCCAAATCCACCACCGTCACTCATGTCGACTGACGAATGTTTTGCTTCTTCGCCACCACAGGAGAGAAGACCTCAGTCCGCCAATTCTCCATTACTTTCTGTCATGGGCCCTCCAAGGCTGAAACAACCCTTCCCGGGTCTGAATGGTCATACACGAAATGGCTCTCCTATCATAGGTCATGTTCGGAAACCCTCGGGGCCAACGCAGCGGCCAAGAAAACAATTCCGTCGCTCTCTCAGCATGTTTGAGCATCCAGCAGATATGATGAAAGAGGAAAGGAACAGCTTAAGCGCTACAGCAACACTGGAAGCCATCATGGATATCGATGACATTCCTCAATTACACCTACCCCATTTCGTTTCGGATGAGGAGAGCCTTCCACGTATTACCAAGGAAACCGTAATCGAGGTCCTGGATGGCAAATATGAACATTGCTATCATGAGGCCATCGTGGTAGATTGTCGATTCGAATACGAATATAACGGTGGACATATTGATGGGGCTGTTAACGTGAATAGCAAGGAAGAACTGGGCAAAAGATTGTTTGATACGCCTTTGTCCGACAAAACGCTGCTTATTTTCCATTGCGAGTATTCGGCACATCGAGCGCCTCTTATGTAGGTGTTGCTGTTCTTATTGACTTGGAAATACTAATGACATTCTTAGGGCCAAGTTTCTCCGTCACAAGGACCGCGCTGAAAATGCTCATCGTTACCCCAAACTGTCATACCCCGAAGTGTACATTCTGGATGGAGGCTACAGCTCATTCTTCATGGATCATAGATTGAGATGTTTTCCCCAAAGTTACGTGGAAATGGATGCCAAGGAGCATGTGACTGCCTGCGAGCGTGGACTTGGCCGTATGAAGCAACAGCGCGCTAAGCTCAGTCGTGCACAGACCTTCGCGTTTGGCCAGCATAACCAGCCTATGGATGATAGTCCTACTGCTCCCAATCGGCAGTATAGTTCTCTCATCACGGGGATGGATATCTCTATTGTTCAGCCTCTCGACTCTGTGCAGCGATTGCTCTCTAGGCGTATGGCGTCGTACTAATACTGCAATTATACCGCTTGCACTTCGTTGCACTGGACGGTAGCATACTTTGCGTTCTTCTCTGGTCCCAAGGACTTGTCTCGGCGCTTCTCAAGGCCTATCTCGGCCAGTATCGCATTGCATGCACTGGAGTTCACAGTGCCTTTGGTCAAGTTTGACCACAACTTCCTTTAACCATCAGGACCTCTTGATCGTTCACCTACATCTCATAATCTACCTCGAGAGGCTGTATTATTTGAAACCTTGAGCCTAAGAGCTCCAGGTCTTTGTCACATGTACTCTGGCCCTGGTGGCTTGCCATATGCGGATCTGTCAAATCGCCTCATAATGTTAGGCTTGGAGCTGATGGAAACCCTATCACTCTCTATCGATTTCGCCACGACGATCATTAGCACGCATTGTTGAAACTGTTCTATCAATTCGAATTCTGCACTACGGATATCGTCTTGACGACCATCCTGCGGTAGGCTTTCACGTTCGGCATCCATTCAGCGACGTCGTCAATCATCACATTCACAACCCAACAGAGGGATATTTTGTGAGAACTTGCAATTGGTTTAAAGCAGTTCCCGTGCGAGCTTTCAAATATCCTAGAATGCGGCGGCTTTCTCGTGAAAATGGCTAAGTTCTGGCCAGATGGCTAGACTGCTATACATGCCGATTGTGTTACCATGGGAGACTACTTAACAGAGGAAAGAATCATACACAGGGGAACAAGAAAGGCCAAGGGTGGCCGAAATCTCCATGGCTGTGGCAGTATCTAGGAGTGCTAAGCTAACTCTGTAATCCTAGCACAATCAAAGTTTATTATCAGTAACCTTGTTTATGAAATAGTAATTCAGATGCAAGTTTTTGAAGTCTTCGAACCTCATCCCTAGGTACCTATGCACCTATGTTAGCTCTTAGGGTTTAGGGCACGGAAATAGGTAAGCGAGCCGTAAAGTCCTGAATTACCTCATGTCTGGTATACATGGATCTACCCACCAAAAACTGGCATCATGCATACCTTTTTGATCTAATGGGCAGTTTCGAGGTATTGAAATGGATATCGATGACATTCTGGCCGAAGTGGACGGCGATGCAGTCCCTCTCGACACCCGCGATCTGCAGGAGCTTTCGCGCGCCTGGGTCACTGAAAGGAGCGCCCCAGAGATTCTACCCTGGCCGGCAGGTTTGATGAATCGCGTCTTGAAGAGGATAGGTCAGCAGGTAGGCTTTCTGTTACAACGTCCTTGTAATCAAGGGACGAGCTTACTCAAAGGGTTGCGAAAGATTGAATTGGTAGAGGAGCAAACTGGCAATGTCGATCCTAAGGCGAATTTCCGTCTTATCATCATACAAACAGAACTCGAGAGATTTAAATTCCTCGTACGGTCGTATTTGCGGGCAAGGATTGCAAAAGTGACCCCCACCATCCATTTTCCATGAGCGTTCAACCAACAGCTCTTCAGATTGACAAATACGCCCTCTACATTCTTACCAACCCTGCCCAAAAATCCCGTCTGTCACCGTCCGAAATCCAGTACGCTACCACGCACCAATCTCTCCTTCACGCTCATTACCATTCTTCTTTCCTCTCCCAATTCCCCAACTCCTTGCAGAGATTGGACGACACGGCTGGAGGAATCAGTATGATTGAGCAGCCGGATGTGGATAAGGCGGTGTTTATAAGGGCTTTACGGGATGTGGATACGCCGATTGTTGTGGAGGGTACAGATACGGCTTTTGAGATGAGGAGGAGGGATGTATACGTGGTAAGGTGGAGTGCGGTCAGGGAGTTGGTGATGGGTGGGGATGCGGAGCTCATATAAAAGATGGTGGGTATAAAGCTACAACTGCATTCTTTGGTGCAAAGAAGAGCGCCAGAACAGCTGCCTACGGTTCTCGAGAGTTGCGGTACGAATCACCCACCGTTGAAAATCCATGGCAAATGGTCCATGCCATTATGACCTCTAAAGCTCTAGCCAAGGGGTGCTTTCACACTTAGCGAGCTGGGGCGTCAGCTCAGCTCTATGCAACTCGGATTGCTTGCTTCCGAGATTCACTCCAGCGCCACGCTATGTAAGAGGTTTGGTGCGTTCCATAACAATTAATGCATATTGAACATTGCTGACATTTCTTAGGGTTTAATCTACTAGAAATTTTGAGGCTTAAGCGGAATGATTAAATACCCGAAGTGCTCTAAGCCGTGGGTGTGTGGGTCCATGGAGGCACTTGCTAGCGGTCTGAGACAGAATGCAGCAAAATGGACACCCTATGGCATGAAAGTATGGTTGGTGTCCACTGAAAACACGTTTCTGGATATTCATATCTGTACATTGGATACCATATAGAAGGATGCATAACGAAACACGAACCCAGAATGGCAATCTCTTCTCCTCTTTTCGATCTTGGGGCAATCAACCGTCCCCCTGAGTTCTTCAAAAGAGGTCTTGTTCTTTAGCTTAACCCATGTCCTCTGGCCCAACACAGGGTATCGTACAGTTCCTAGTTACCATCATGCTCTTGGGATCGACTGCGAGGTATGCAAACAACGAGATCGTGGTTCCACAGTCCTTTGAGTGTTTTGAAGCTAGCATGGGTATCATCATCATCGACCATCGATGATAACGATACCGTCCAACACCTACCTTTTCCTCAAGACCGAAAACATCATCCACCAGCTGTATTAAGGCCCCACTGGTCTGGAAAGGAGACAAATAGAGCAACCCGAGATATAAAAAGAGCCTTACATTTCCAAAAACAAAACGAAAATTGAGACCAGAAAAGACCAGAAAATACATCTGGGTGCAAAAAAAAACGCACAAAAAGCACGGATCGACCTTGCGGACGACCCTACGAAAACCCAGCATTGAATGAATTTTACTCTGTTACGTTGGCTAGCCGGTGTTTAGTGGAGGCCGTATTCAAGTAGCCACATTTTATCCCACTGCACCGAGTTCACAACAGAAAGAGTTGTGTTGTTGTAGTATATAAACAACAAAAACAGAAGTATAAACATGGCAAAATCTACTACGACTGCTTGTACAGAGTACATTGGATGGCTACCTTACTGCTACTGAAGACATCGATTTTGAGCCACGTCTTCTAAATATGAACGATTAATCAGACCAGTTTTAATCAGTGTATACGAGTACGGAGGGCATACTACTTTCAACAGCCCATCCACAAACAACTGCTGCAGCAACGGTAGCTGCTTTAGTAGCGTATCCTATTTGCATCCTCTCCCTCATTTCTTGCAACAGTGGTTCAGTCTTCCAAGTATATACATCATTGGACCCGGACACGATGTGTAGACTGGGTGTTCGATACAATCAACATACCGGGACAAGATCGTATGAGGCTACTAGTATCTCTGCAATTGGGGCTTACGGTGATTGGACACAAGGCTTTGTAAAAGCTACAGTCTATAGCTGCTGTTCGCGGAAGGTTTCATATCGGTCCTCTCGACGGTGTGAGAAGGATGCAGCAGTAACTTGAGGGCACAGTCGTGCCAGAGCAGCCGAAGGATCTCTCATTGGCAGCAATTGCAGCTATACCCTAAGCAGGAAATTCGTGGGGTAGAGAATCGCCGTGACTCTCGATGGAAAGGAATCTGACTCTGCTCTTAGCGTTCACCGATAAATAGATAAATGTTGGAAACATCGCTTTGATCGAATCGACAACAATACACTGTAGTTTGAGAATCTTCAGTGGTAGCGCTTGGTCCGTTGCATCCAGGTCTCAGCACATGGGAGCCCCATTAGTGTTTGCATGCATGGACTGACTGCAGGCAAACCAAATGCAAATGAGAACGCATATGGCAAACGAATGGACGTTGTGCATCTGTTGCTAAGGGCAGATGTCGGCAATTGTTCTTGCCCTGGCATTGTAAGGTAAACTAGGCCATATTTGGACATTGCCCTGTGTGCTCACTTTGCATATTCGTCCAACGCAATTCGTCAAGTCGTGCTTGATATTACACTCGTAGTTTGGCACATTGACTTGTAGACATGCTGTCATTGGTATGCAGCAGCAGTCGTCGAGCTTCTCGTTATTTTGAGCTACAACAATGTAGGTAGTATTGTCTTGAGTGACTGAATTTAGAGATGTCAGAATGACGAAAGCCAGCGGAAGCAATAAACACCCTGTCAGTCCGACTGAAGGGCCGCTAGTGAAACAGTCAATGGAATCCTTGGCATTTCTTTTACTCCACCTTCTATCCAAATTAATTTCGTCTTTCACCTCGATTTGTGATCAATTTATGTTAGATACGTGAATAAAGCAAAACACACCGTAAAGGTATCTAACAGAGACGGCTGAGTAATTCGTACCGCCAACATTGAACCCCCATTCAATCCAGAACATGGCTGCGCCAGCTCCAAGCTGTGGCCCCCCAGCCAGTACTCAGGCTACTTCTTCCACAGCCGAGCAATCAGGCCCGCAGAGACCCACAGGTGCTTTGACCAACATGCAATCCGCCTCAGCTGCATTTCCTACAGCTCAAGGAGAACAGACTGCGCCCAGCAAGAGAAGGCGGAACCACCGGGGCGGAAAACACAAGAAAAACCGCAGGAAGTCTTTTGCCATTGCCGAAGATGAAAGCGGTGGGGTGGAGGCTTTGAGATCAAGTCGCGATCATCTCGATCCTTTGACGCCTGACCCCGCGAGGCCATCATTTTACAGATTGGGCCAGTCTGGTGGGAGAAATCTAAGCTCAACGAGCTTAGATAGTGAGGCATTGCTAGACCACAGGTAAGTTGAGATGCTGAATCTGCGGAAACGGCTCTCTATTTGGTCTAATCGTATCTGGCAGAGATCATCCACCCATGCGGGCAAGGCGAGATAGTAGGATTGGTCAGGGCCTTTTCGCAGCTCGACCAGGCAATACTAGCCATCACTCAGACTCGCCATTTCGCCCTTCATATTCGAACAATTTCGCCTCTAATGATGGTCAGAGCCGCAGGCCACGACCTAATCGCGCCCACGTTTCTTCTGGAGGTGAAAGCGAAGACGAGGCACCATCCAACGATCGCACACCATTACTGTCGTCGTCAAATAATGGTAGGAATACATCATCACAAGATTCTCGGCGTAATCTGCTGGGAGGACAAGATAGGCAGTATGGATCTCAGATTAGGCGCTCCTCCACGGCGACTTCATCATCGAGCAGGCGGCGGAGACTTATACCAAATCGACAATCATCCACTCAAGGCCTACAGCATGGCCACGATGTCAACAATCCACCTTCGGTACCGAACAGCCCAAAGATTGGCCCCGACATGGGCTACGATGATGTTATGGTTACAGACTCCTTCGCACCTAGATCACCTGATACCCGGCGTGGAACTGCACCGCAAATCCATGACCAAATCATCGATATTGATCAGCAAGTTGACGAAAACCAGCATTTGGGGAACTCGTCCTCCCCACCAACACCACGGAAAGAGTCCATGCTGCAAAGGCGGCGAACTATTGCTTTGCCTGCAGAAGAAGATGTATGCTTTCCTGTGGAGGGGATGTCCGAGATAGCGGAGGATGACTACATGGTGCATGAAGGAGGCAATGGCTCTGTAAGCGGGCAACGGAGAAGACGATTTAGGCAATGGCCAGATCTATCGGTGCTTGAAGAATGGAATCGAGAAGAAAAGGAGTCGCGGAGTGATGGCATTCGCGCGAAGAAAATCAGTGAACCAGTGCTTGTTGGGGGGAGACTAAGGCCGCAGAAGAATGGATGGCATCGAGCCGAAGAAGATGCTCCTTACAGATTTACCTACTTCAACGAAGAATTCCCGAGTACAATACACAGTCAAACGATATCCGAGCTTCTACAACCTGGTCAGAGCTTTAGAGAGCTCTTCATTCCTGATCCTCCGGAACTAAGCGAGGAATCAAGCGATGAAGAGGACACGACAAGCCGCCAAGGTAATACGAATGATCGCTCAGAATTCAGTCCCAGTACCCAGTCAAGAGTAGGCACTCGGCATTCTTCGTTACTTGGCGAAATGCAAACCAGGTCTCCCGAGCAATCGGGAGAGGTTACGCCTGCAGCAAATGGTACGCAACCGAAGGAAAAGGCAAAGCGATATGGAGCACGCCCAACGTTTTGGCTTGATGTTTTGTCACCTACGGATACCGAAATGAGGGTCATCTCAAAGACTTTTGGCATTCATCCTCTGACTGCTGAGGACATCATGATGCAAGAAGCTCGAGAGAAGGTAGAGCTATTCAGAAACTACTATTTCGTCAACTACAGGACCTTCGAACAAGACATGATTAGTGAGGACTTTCTCGAGCCGGTTAACATGTATGTTGTGGTGTTTCGCCAAGGAGTTATAAGCTTCCACTTCTCAATGACGCCACACCCAGCGAATGTGCGTCGGCGTATCCGTCAGCTGAAGGACTACTTAATTCTGAGCTCTGACTGGATCTCCTATGCCATTATTGACGATATTACCGACGCTTTTGCGCCATTGATCCAATCGGTCGAGGATGAAGTCGACGACATTGACGAAGCTATACTCCAGGCCCATTCTAATGACAGTAACTCTTCTGAGAATGAAAAAGCGAAGTCTACCAAAGACGGTGACAAGAAATCAGAAAATGGGCAACCCGCATCCGGAGGCGGCGACATGCTTCGCCGTGTTGGCGAAGGCCGGAAGAAAGTCATGGGTTTATATCGATTACTGGGCAATAAGGCGGACGTGATCAAGGGCTTTGCCAAGCGGTGCAATGATCACTGGGAAATTGCGCCCAGGAGCGAGATCGGGTTGTACTTGGGTGATATTCAAGACCATATCCTAACCATGACCAGCAATCTCAGCCATTATGAGACGTACGTCTTGTCTTTACTCGTACTTGACGGATACTGATTTATGGATGCAGACTCCTCTCCCGAGCTCACTCAAACTACCTGGCCCAAATCAACATCCGCATGAACGAGCGTCAAGAGCAAACGGCAGATGTGCTGGGTAAGCTCACCGTCCTGGGTACGATTGTGTTGCCAATGAACATTATCACTGGCATGTGGGGTATGAACGTGCTAGTTCCCGGACAGAATTCCCATAGTTTGATTTGGTTTTGGTCGAGTAAGTACTCTTGATTATTGGTCGCCACATGGTTGAGTGGTATTTGTGGTTAATTCGATTGCTGACTATGTTTGCAGTTACTGCTGGGTTGTTCGCTTTTGGTGTTTCATGCTTCTTCATTGCCAAGAGGGTCTATGGGATTGTCTAGAAATGAGTCTGCTATATGGACCAATGCGTTCAAGCCCAATTGGAGTCAACTTGGAGTTTTGAAAAGAGGTAAAGACTGGTCTGGGAGGATGGTTTTATTTGCCGCACGTTAATTGGCTTTACTACCTTACGTCTTCGAGGCAACAAAAGCAACAACGGATCACAAGAGTTGTATACATAGAATCTGGGCAGCCTACCTGATGTCAGAATGTCATCTGAGACCTGGTGGGCTATCTAATAATAGCTTCCCTTCTTCCGATACCGTGTACATAGTTTCAAAAGTCTCACATCATCGTTCAATAACCTTGTTTAGTCGCCCTCGAGCAAACCTCAACTTTTTGCAACCAATTCTCACAGCTCGTGACATGCCCACGCGAACCGTAGTCGATTGAGGTGCCCCACCTCCGTAACGTAAACAAACAACCCCACCACCACCACCACCATTCACCACACCCCCTCCCCTATCTCCCCAACAAACCCCCTCCCCACCCCCAACCCAATCCACCACCAAATTTCAAATTCCCCACCCACCCCACTCACGCACGAAAAACCCACTCACCCACTCACAACCCACCCACCACCCACCACCCACCCACCCACCATGCCCCCACCCCCCACCCCGCTCACCGTCCAAACCTCCGCAATCACCCGCTTGCTCAAAGAGCAAGACTCGTACAAGACCGAACTCGCGGCTCAGGAGATGCGGCTGCAAGGCATGATGCGGGATGGAGACGGAGAAGAGGATGAGGAGGGGGAGGAGGGGAATCGGGAGTGGAAGGTTGGGCAGGAGGTTTGTTTGTTTTTGGTTTTGTTTGGGGTGGCGGGTGGCGGGGTAAGGGGGAGGGTTGTATGGGATGAGGGGGATGAGGGGGATGAGGGGGAGAGGGGGAGAGGGAGGGAGGGCACAAAAAGCTAATAAAGAGAGTAGAAACGCGCCATCTCAGAAACAAAAGCCATTTTCGGGCCCTTACGCGAGCGCATCGCAGCGGCGGTGGAGAGGGTAGAGGGGATGTTGGTGAGTTTCTTTTCCCTTTGGAATTCCAATCCCCCCCCCCCAACTTGGCCTTTGGTTCCTTTTCTTTTTTTCTTGGCCCTTGGCGGCTTTTTTGGGACGGATGCGGAGGTGGGATGGGTGCTGATGATTTTGTGTTTTAGGAGAGTGGAGCCGAGGGGGCGAGTGAGGAGGAAGTTGGGAGGGCGAGGGAGGCGGTGGCGGTGGCGAGGGGGAGGGGGGGTGGGTAGAGTGGAGTGGGGGGTTGGGGAGTTGGGGAGGAGGGGGTGGGAGGATGGGGAGTGAGAGGATAAGAGATTGGTGGGGATCAAGGGCTTTCCACCGAGAGCGGGTTAGAAAGCGAGCAGTTAAATTTACTACGAAGTATCCATCTGGCCCCCGTCTCCTTCCCCATTCGCTACCCCCTCCTCAACAGCAACAAGCCCTTCCGCCGGCGCAGCGACGATATCTAACTCCGTCTCCACCTCGCCATCCTCGGCCATTTCGGCATCTTCAGTCTCTGACGCAGGTTTCTCACTTTCCTCGCCAGCGGTCTGGGACTCGCGCACCGGAGACTTGGAGCCAGATCTTGGGGGGTTGGCGACTGCTAGGTTGGATGTGGGTGCCATCTCCGTATCTTGGTTTGCGTGCGGCGGCGTTGCGCCATGTGCTGGCGTTCCAAGACCACTGCTCCTCCCACCTTCCCGTCCGGGTTCGCCATCCTCGGCCTCCTCGCCATCCTCCATCCCCTCTCTCCGCTCAACCTCTTCCTTCTCATCTCTGATCAAGCGTCGCAATTGCATGCCCTCTTCGATAATCCTTCCAAACTGCTGTCGCCGCTCCGCCCACGTCTGTGCATATTCCTGGCTTTCCCGCTCCAGCTCCGCAATCTCGCCATTCAGCTTTTCGAGATTGGCGTGTTGGTCCTCGCGAGGACGTAACAGGCGGTTGGATGTGATTTTCTCAGCAAGGTCGTCGTATTCTTTGCGAAGCGCAAGGGTACGCTGGGCTTCTTCTAGTTGGGTGCGGAGGTCGGTGGTATTATCTCTCACTGCCTGGGCGGTGGCTTGGATCTTTGATTTCTCGGCCGCATAGCGCTCGCGCTCTTTTTCGTTGCTGGTAAATAGGAATTGTATGCGTATGATGCTGCTTTCGAAAGCGGCAAAGTCGAGGAGTGCATCTTCGCGGAATTGGCGGCGTTCGTTGAGCTGGTGTTGTTTTTCGGCTTCGTGAGCTGTGGTAGCTTCGTCGGTGGCGGAGGCGTCAGGGGGTGGGGTGGGAGGGAGGGTCGGTGGGGTGGAGAGGAGGGAGGTTGGGGCGAGGAGGCGTTTGGTGATGCGTTTGAAAGGTCTTTCTTCGACATTGAGGAGACGAGATTTGTGGAGAGCGTCTAGTGACATTGGCATCCATACAGGTGAGTTGATATGAGAGCTTGTGACTCACCTTCTTCGGCTTGGTCGAGTAAAGTATATGAGGCCATAGCTGGTTTGCTAGTGATTGGATCAACCTCACCAGGAAACCTCGATTCTTCGCAGTAGTTCCAGTGCTAGACGTAGAATTATGACTCGATGTTGGCCTGTCTACTCCGTAAGGCGGTATGTGCGCGAATTAGAGAGTGTTTCTTGATTTCCCGTGAGTGTGACTGGCCTCTAGAAAGCTGTAGAGACCCAAGTTAGGCTTAGTATTGCACGACCAGCGCTAGTCTCAGTGCGGCTCTAGACAAGCTCGGGAGACCCGCGATTAGCATGTGCCTTGTACTACTACATAAACCCAAGTTGAACCCCCCACTTCAATCTTCAACCATCGATAGCATTGTTTGTCGTACCCAGTTGCGTTTGCTTGGACACACTTAATGTGCTTCTGCTGATAACAACATACTGCTCTATGCTCCAACGCCAGTTATTGTCTAGACTTTTTACAGCCAACTGCTTCACATTGTACTATTCATGCCAACCACTACTTTAGTACTATTCACACCTTAGAAAGCACTGCCTCAACACTTACCTCAAAAACCACTGCTCCAACATTTTTCTACAAAACTACAGCTTTAAACCTCTATATCACTCACCTTTACTCTACAATTTATCTCCACCACTGCTTTACAACCTTTCTCTCAATACTACCACCGGCATTATACCAACAAAATGCCTGCAACATCCCTTTTCCATCTTGCCAAAAAGGGCTGTGCAAAGAACATTCGAGGTTAGTATAACACACACTCTCTTGACCCGACAAATGCTGATTCTCTGTAGCAATTGTCGACGTCGGTGATATCCCATATACGATCGTTCGTCCTGTCCTTCTACTACTAGAGAGCCCGCAACAGCTGGTATGTCGAGTCCTATACATAGCACAGCGGTGAGTACTAACATCAGATTTAGAGAGAACTCGAGCTAGCATCACCCCAAATATGTGGCCACGATGCAGAGGTCTGGATGAAGTTCATCAAACGAGACGTCCCCAAGTGGGAAGAGAAGCCCCACGAGCCTTCAAATCCACATAGCTGGTACAAGGTCTACAGAAAGCTGCTCGCGGATAGTATCAAGGAAGTCGAGGAAGATGCGAGAGCTCTCGAAGCTGCCTTGAAAGGTATCAAGACCGAGCAAGCAAAGCATACGATCAAGCATGTCCACCCATCGACCGTACCGAAATTACCTAAAATGGGCGGCATGATTTACGCTACCTCATTACCGCATTTCAAAAAGCCTAAGAAGCCACCACCACCGAAACCTACCTCACTCAACTTTGGCGCCGGATCTCGGACGAAGACACTTACTGGGGCCGGCGTAATGAATAAAGCTCGGAGAGAAGCTAAGCAGCTCAGTCTGTTCAGTGCCAAGAATAGCAAGCTAGCTAAGCCTACGCACGAGCTCAGCAATAAGGCTGTAGGGGTCCAACACGCGCCGGAAAGTATTGTGAACTACTATAGACGTCCGGTTGTCCCGAAAGCTGTCGATCCGACGGTCAAGAAGCCCACAATCTTCGTTCCGAAACGCAAGATAGTCAACAATGCATCAACCTCGAATGGCATGAGCGTCGAAGAGAGAGAACGTCGATTGAAAGACTTTACGAATCCCGGAGTTGCACGTGCCTCATCTTTGTCAACATCATCACCACCATCATCTACAGCACCCCCCAACCCACCAAAAGCTGCAGAGACACAGCTGTTTGCCACAACCGATTCCTCGTCATCAATCACTTCATGTCCTCAAAACACATCGGTCATGTCACCTCAAAGCACCAACACTGCATACCCAGCTTCAGCATATAGGGTACCTAGACTCAAATCCATCAGTCCCGAGAGTAAAGAACGGAAGCCGATGATCAAGAAGAGAGCCCCCGTCGATCCATTTATGCCAGCTAAGCGACGAAAGATGGCATGATTGCCGTTATACAGGGGACGTTCCGGATATCTTCACCAGCACGTGTCTACAGGCGGAGGTATTCAAGATTACATGCGGCGATTATTTGGAGTCATGCATTTATTTCGGCGTTCTGATTTACAGGAGTGGAAAGCATAGCGAAAGTATTTGGGAGCTCATTCTACATACGGACAAGCATCAAGAGCGAAGATACCCAGGCAATAGAACAATTCAAGTATTCAAACCCTTAGTCTGATACATCCATAGTGCAAGCAAGCTTCGTCTAGTCGTGATTTACAACAGCAGCAACCGTGAGATTCGTTCCACCATCCTAGCAGCCACAGCTGCCCGTCATTTGCCAAGCCCTACCAAGCTCTCTCAAACTCGAAGCTATCGTCCAGCCCTCCCTCACATTTGCGAACCGCCTCCGGTCAGCCCCACAAGCCCCACCCATCCACTTATAGGCCACCTCTCAACGCCAACACCAGATGCAGCGTCGCGCCACCCTCGAGACTGTACTCGCTCGCCGTCTTATCATCCGCCCTATGCATTCCTCTCATCAGCCCTCATCCCCCCACCCAACGCCTCAAACCGCAGACACAACCTCCATCCCACGAACTTCTCCTCCTCAACTCCAGCACCACCTCTTTCCAATACCAAGCTACTAACTACCATGTCGAAATAAAACTCACATCTGCTTCCCCCCAAAGATCAACCTCTGCTGCACGGGCGGTATCCCCTCTTTCTCCTCCACGCGCTCCTTGATTCTCGAGACCTGTTTTTGGCGGAATCAGTTTTGGCCCTTCTTTAGGCCCTTTCTTTTCGTGTAAAGTAGGGGATGGAGGGGAAGCGGGTGTGAGACAAGGGGAAGGGGCCCGCACTTTGTACTCGGGCTCGATGTCGAGCTCGATTTCTTTGCCGGTTAGGGTGCGGACTCTGTGTTGATTGGGGTCAGCGGGGTTTGGGGACGCGGGGTGGGGGGGGAAGGAAGGGAGGGGATGGGTACTTGATGTTCATGGTTGGCTAGGTAGAGCAGGTTAGGTTGGGGTGGTGGAGGTGGTGAGGTGGGTTTGGAATGCGGGGTGGGCTGTGGTTGGCCTTTCTGGGTTGTGGAAAGAGTTAAGGCTGATGAAGGACGATTTGAGTTGCATAAGGTAGCCGATTGCCTCAACCAGGTTGCTGAGAATAAGCGCCTTAAAGGGCTTGGCGCTCGCGTATGGGGGGTATCTTCTCCAATAATGTTATCATGCTACCAATACATCGACAACTCACGAGCCACGAAGCCAGGTGTTTGGTACCTAGTATTTTGCTACGGTACAACAAGGAATGTCATCAAGAAGTCAGACTGAACTGTCTTTTTTTTGGGTCTCCTTGGCCCATGGGCTGTAACAGGCAAGATTTATGATACGCGACGAGGCTGCCCTCAGGATCATTAAGCAGGAAAATCGGATGTGTCCTGCAGCTGAAGAACTCGCACAGCACTCACACGTCGCTTGTCCGGTCGGAGATGTCTTCAACAAAATCCCTGTTGATGGCTATTATCTTTCGTTTCTGGTCCAAGTGTCGAGTCTTCCACCTTAACCGTGGAACAGTCACTGTCTCTTTCCTCCTCATTGCGTTATTCTGAAGTCCGTCAACCGTATCACCCTCAGCGGTGTGCCCAGTTGCGATGCACCCACCGTATTAAACCGGATCAGTGGCGCCAACAAGGCTGGCGCTGGTCTAGAAGTCGGCGCCAAGTATGAAGTTCCGCCCATCGAGCCTACTCGTATGCACGGGGTTTCCGCGCACACTGGGTTTCCGCGCACGCTAACTGTGACTACCTTAGTGCCCTTTTTAGCATGCTAAACCCGATACTATCTGTAACTAACCTTTCTAGGTTAGAGTGCGCGGAAACCCTGTGCATACGAGTCGTCTTCAGCCTCAACAGGTTCAACCCACTCCCAAGTTTCAGTGCTTCTTGCTTCTTGCTTCTTGCTTCTTGCTGCTCGTTGCTACATTTTCCTTATTCATCTCTCCTGTGCCCAACATGAATCACGGCGTCAACCAGTCGAAGACGGGTGAGAAATATCACGCTGCTCCGTATGTCCAGTACAGTAAGTGAAAGGCTTCTAGGCTGCAATTTGTAATGGCTTCTAGGCGAAGTGGAACGTTTGGAAAAGCCTGCAAAATGTTACAAGCCTTCAATTCATCGAACGCCGTCTTTTACACTCTTCCTCGTCATAACCTTAGCCCTGATTGGCGTTGTCGAGTATGCTTGTCGCACCCTCCCTCACAGCAAAGGCTGGCACGGTTTGGCAGGTGTCGCTGAATCCCACCTTCATGGACGAGAGAATCTCCATGCCCGACAGAGCATAGCCAGTTCTGCTGATCCTAACTCTTACTTGAAAACGGTCCTCGAGACATCGACTGCTTCATCTGCTCTTCCTCCGGCTTCCTACCTTCAATCAACAACCGCGAGTGCGACGAATCCTAGTGCATACCTAGATTCAGGAACCAGTGCGACCCATCCATCTGCGTACCTGGATCCCTCGGCTACTTCGTCGACCCCTGCCTCTAGCAATCCCTCAGCCTATCTGAGCTCCGCCACCGCTTTTACCTTCTTTTCTTCTTCCCCTTCTGCATATCTGTATCCTGGAGTTACAAGTGCACCGAGTGTTGGACCCACAACCTCATCGTATAAGCCGGTTACCACAACCTACGCTCCAAGCCAAGCACTTGAGCCCTCGACCGGCCGGCATCCTCCATTGAAAAATTTGACACCAGCCAAGTACTTCTTTGGTGCTTATCTGCCCACGCTTCTAGCTGTCATCTTCCGAATCAGTGTAGGGTCGCTGTACGCTGCAACAAAGATGCTAGAACCGTTCTTTTCGCTGGCGCGGGATGAAGGCGCTACAGCCAAGAACTTCTTCCACATCAATTACCTCTCGACCAATGATACTTTCGATCCGATCAAGGCGATGTTCAGCGGTCATTGGCTGATGTTGTGGACTTCAGTCTTATACACCGCGGTAGGCCTGATGACACCATTCGCCTCTGAATTACTACACTTTGCCCGTTTCTGTAACGTACAAAACGTTTGCGGGCCGGAACTACGGATCAATCCTGATATAGCTAGGATTTTGCAGGCGCTTCTTGCTTTCGCTGCGGTTATGCTCATCAACGTATGGTGGCTTCAGCGTAAGCACTCCAGCGGCATCTACTCGGACCCGTCGAGCATAGCCTCGCTTGCTTCGTTGCTACATCATCCCGAGGTCTTGGCCGATTTTCAGCGCATCCATCCAGATGCGTCCAAGGACGACATGTTGAAGGCTGTCAAGGGCAAGCGATACGGGCTGGAGACTTATAGGGCTGCAGATGGATCCGAACGTTATGGCCTTGTACCTCTCGGCGGGACGTCGTACGACCAAGATAAAGTCCATCAACCTTTTCTCGGCCAAAACCCAGATCCAGCTCGTCAGGGAAAACCAGCAAAGCAACATCACGCCAAAAGAACTATCCGGGACGTCGTCTTCGGGCTAGCCACTGCAGGCATGCTCGTAATGGTCACCTACTACTACAAAGTCGGGTCCGACTCTGGATTCGAACGCTTCATGGATAGTCAGAGCTTCGGCCCTCGTTTCGTATTCGCCCTAGTGGGCATGCTGATCCATTCGCAGTGGAAGCGTCTCGAACGCGGTAGGTCCTTTATCTTCCTTTCTGGCCCCCTTCATGTTCCTTCTACATCATCTCTTCAACGCACCTAACCCTAATCTGCAACAGAAAGCGCAATCCTCGAACCCTTCCGCCACCTCCACGCCGGCCCCTCACCACCCCACTCCTCCATACTCATCCCCCGCACCCTCACCCCCCTCACCACCCTCCCCGCCGCCCTCCTTCGCGGCAACTTCTTCGTCGCCCACACCGCCTTCGTCGCCGTTCTGGCCGAAATCCTCATCATCGTCCTCGCCGGCATCCCCTTCAGCGCCGGCCAGCTGCACACTGCCTTCGTCGCCTCCGCCTACCTCTGCATCGCCATCCTCGCATACATGCTCCTCGCCCTCCTCAGCATCTGGACCCGCCCCAAAGGACCGCAATTACCCCGGGCGCCGAATACGCTGGGCAGCGTGTGGAGTTATCTTTGTGGAAGTCGCATGGTGGGGGATTTTGCGGATCTGGCGTGTTTGGAGACGGAGAGGAGGGATAGGGTTGTGGAGGCAATGGGGGTGATGTATGGGTTGCGGAGGGAGAGGGGGACGGATAGGGTGATGAGGTGGGGGGTGGATTATGATGGGGATGGGAGGAGTGGGATCTGAGTTGGTTGGGGTTGATGAGGGGTCTGGTAGAAGGACTGGTACTGGTGGTTGATGAGATTTCATGAGGGAGTCCGGTGTGTCGATTTCTATGCACGTGTATGTGTATGTACAGTATACTCTCGAGTCGGTTCTTTTTTAAAAATCTCCGTGACCTACCACCAGCGGTCCTCCCACCAGTACGGAATAGTACTATGGTAACCCAAAGACACAACGCCATCAGGTTTAAGCTGTTGCTACTGCCAAACCAACGAAACTAAGCAAGCAAAAAGGACACGAGTAATACCCATCATCAGCAATGGGATTCATACATAGCTAGGGGAAAAAACGATGATTCTCGCCACTCGGGTTTACGGTATGTAGGTCCCGGAAAGCGAGAAATTGATTCGAGATGTATGTGTGTATGTGTGTATGTGTGTATGTATGTATGTATACTATGTACACCCCGAAGTTGGAGTTGCGATTGGTGGATTGCCGTTTTCGTTCGGGAAAGGGAGTGGGGGCCGCTTTCGGGGGAGCAGGAAGGCAGCACCAAGAGAGCAGGGGAGCGTAAGGGGGAGGAGGGTGTTGCAAATAGGGGAGATGGTAATCTCCGCCTTTAGAGGGCTGATAGGGCTGGGGCCCGCTAGTAGAGTTTTTAGATAGACTCTTATTCAGCTTCAACCTACATACCAAAATGCCCCATATGACCTCGTCCTCCAATAGAGGAGAGAGAGCACCATCGGGCAGCGCAGGGGCGCGGCAGCTAGAAGCCTAAATCAGCCCGGCTTCAATTGCCTACATTATTTCTAAAACAAGTAAAAGGCTGCCTGCTGCCTAGGGGCTGCCTATCCTCTGAACTCACACCAAAGGGGGATATATATTCTAGTTCCGCATTTTACATACATCACCCACAAGGCTGCATTTGCGCCAACGACCATGAAGAATTTCCCATTGATCCCTTGGGGGCTGAAGCAGCGGTTTGCAATTTTTACGTCGCGCTAGCTCAGCCTGATTGTTTTGTTCGTTGCAGCCTTGCAGGTGTGTTCTGCGTGGTTGGTCAATGTTGTTTCTGTTGAAGTGCATAAGCTGCTGCACAGCCTTAAAGTTGATATGTAGTCAGAGTATCATTGGAAAGCGCTAATTGAGTGCTTCCCAACGCAACTTCGGTTTTGTCATACCTCCGTTACATTGACAGTGACTTGGGGATAACGGCGAATAGGTTTTATAAAGAGTTGCCTGCACCCTCTTATATGCAAGAAAACATAAGCCTACTGCATGTGCGATTTCCCAGTTACTAGTGTTTTTAACCATACAGAACAGGTGCCATTTTCAGCCTTGCACTTGTTGCACATAATCTCTGGACCTAGCTTTCTTGTCGCTCGCAAGTCCTTCAATCTGCGTATACGCCCTCATTAGGGAAGAATACGAATCATAGACCTCCTAGCTGCAAGAAGGGCCTTAACGGTTCGAAAAAAATTGAAACTGCTAAGAACGCCTCTTCATCACACCGTGCTACGAACGGCATGGCAGATCCTCTTTCAATCTGTGCCAGCATTGCTGGGCTTGTCAACCTGGCTGATGTGGTCTTTGGCCGAATCCACAAGTACGTCAAGGCGGTAAAGACTGCGTCAAAAGACATGGCAGCGCTGTCTTCCGAAATCGGCGCTCTCTACGGCATCCTCAGCAATTTGCGTCTGATATCAGATCAATTAGAAAACGATATCTTTGAATCGACGACGCGGCCACACCACATTCATTCCTGCCAGGAGACGCTTGAGAGGGTGAAGTCCATTCTGGAAAGGGACGACGCCTCGTCGTTTCAGGACCAACGTCTACAGACAATCAAACGGAAGCTACGATGGCCCTTCACATCATCAGAGGTCAAGGATCTCCTCATTGAGATAGAACGGCACAAAGCAACACTCGGATTGGCTTTAAATATTGATGGAATGGCGGGCTTACTTCGAGCTCTTTCTAAACAAACCGGCATCAACGAAAGCGTGAAAGGCATTCAAACGGAGTTGAGGCTCAAACGTGAAGCCGACACACGAGTTACTATCGACGAGCATCGTCAGAAAGTGCTAAACTCATTTGGTACTATCGATCCTCGCAGGAACCACGATATGAGCCGGAAGCTTCGCCACCTCAACACAGGCTTGTGGTTGACTGAAAGCCCAGAGTTCAAGTTGTGGTTGACTACCACAAATGCGCGCCTTTGGCTGTATGGCATACCAGGTGCTGGAAAAACCGTCCTAGCATCGTTGGTGATCGACGAGATTTTGCCAAAGACCAATCCCAGCATTGCAGCAGCATACTTTTATTGTGATTATAAGGATCCTGCGACTCAAGAGCCGTACAAAATCCTGAGCTGCTTAGCTCAACAGCTGGCAAAGCAAAATGAGCAAAGTTTTGCAATAGTTCAGAAATTCTATGAAATTCACGGCCAGGATCGAAAGTATCCTGTCGAATACGAACCTAAAGACTTATGTCATTTGATCGCTGAAATTGCCATGGATTACGACTGTACTATCATTATTGTTGATGGTTTGGATGAGTGCGGGACGAATGCCGGCCTTGTGGCTGAATTCCTCTCAAGTCTCAATAATGATGACGGAAATGCCGAGTTCAAAACATTGATTCTTAGTCGAGACGAGGTCGACATCCGTGAACGTCTTAAAGATTATCCCAGAATTTCTATTGCGGCCCAAAGCAGCGATCTCAGGCTTTACGTAGGTGCTGAGATTGAAAACAGGACACGCAAGAAGATGCTTAATATCAAGGCACCTGAACTCAAAGAGCATGTTAGAGAGAGATTGGTAGAAGGTGCAGAAGGCATGTACGTACTGGTTTAAAAAAGACGCTTTTCACTTGAGTCTTCGCTTGGCCTTAGCTGGTCCCATGCTGACCATGATTCATGGTTATAGGTTTCGCTGGGTGACATGGTACGTCTAACAAATCGTCAAGTCTTATGCTGAGTGACAAGAAGTCGACATTTGTCACATTCAAGACCTGACGCGAGGATGCTTCCTAACGACGCTCCCCGTATTTTGGTGGAATAGGTATACTAACGTGAGATTACATACAGTCAAATGGATTACCTATGCGAGTTGCCTAACGATGCTGCTCGGCGTAAAGCGCTCAGGAATTTGCCCCGCGGCTTAAATCCCACCTACGAGAGAATCCTCCGTCAAGTCAAAGAGAGAAACGAAGACGCCCAGAAGTTGGTGCGAAGAACCTTGAAATGGATTGCCCATAACAAGGATCCCCCCGATGGACTGACCACTGAACAATTGTGCGAAGCTATTTCAATCAATCTTGGAGACAAATGCAGGGACCTCGAAGCTGTTCCGGACGAGACTGAAATCCTTCGTAACTGCAGTAGCCTTGTACGGCTCTCTGTGGATGGGCGCCGGTTCGAATTTGCCCACTTCACTGTGGAAGAATTTTTGAAGAACTTGGACGGTACCAAGGATGGAGAGTTTGCTGCTTACAACATAAGCTCGAATCATATCGAAAATGAGCTTTCCAAAGTATGTTTTACCTATTTAAATTTTCTTGACTTCGATAAAGGTGGCAATGCTAGTGAGGAAATCACTACTGATCGATTTCAACAATATGCGTTTCGAGAATATGCTGTCAATTATTGGCATGATCACGCTTGCGTTAGTGATTGGAATGACACACAACTTTTCTCTTTGGCCACGGAGCTTTTTCATCCCTCGAAGCCGAACACCCTGATTTCATGGGCCCAGGACCATATTTCATATTATAGCCCTGTTGAGATCTATTCAGATGAAGAAGCCCTTGCCACCATCAATTGTGGTATTACAGAAGCGACCGCTCTACATTATGCTGCTATGTACAGTCTCTCCGAGGTGTGCAAATGGCTTATCGAGAACGGATGTGACGTGAATCGAAGGTCTGCTTTCGGCACCCCACTTCATTGTGCTCAACTGTCGAGTGAAGCTTTCTATGGATTGTTTAACGACATATATGGAGTATATGATAAGACTACCAATGAGTTTGGAACCATTGATCTTCTATTAAATGCTGGGGCTGATCCGAACATCAATTATCATAGCACTTCTGGTGAATTATCTCCCCTCTTCCTTGCCGTACATTACAATGACCTAGTAACAACCCGGCGACTTCTTCAGAAGGGCGCTATAGTCGATGATCGGTTTGTGAATCTGGTCATTGAGCACGCCGGAAATGATGAAGCCTGGGACTATCTTCAAAATATCTTGGAAAATGCCAAAAATACTTCCCTAGGAGAAGAGACTCGTGCTCGAGCTCTGCAACATGCTCTAAGAGCTCATACTTCAGGTATCACTGGGCTATTTCCATTGAGCGCTCGCTCAGATGAAGACAAGAATGACCGGAATAGACACAATGAAGCTACATTACGCACTGCCGCGGAGTATGGCCAGGTCAAGGCAGTTTTACGATTACTAGATGACCACGGCGTTGATGCAGATGCAGTAGAAGACAACACACTCTTAACCGCGCTTCATTATGCATCGATGAAAGATCAGTTGGAAGTTGCGCAGGTCCTATTAGAACGTGGAGCAAGTCCCAGCAAAGCTGACTACTTGGGAAAAACTGCACTTCACTATTGTGTCAAGGGGGAAGGATGCCGTTGTCTCTCGTTCTTCTTAAAACAAAGTCTAGATCTTATCGTGGCTGACAATGAACACCTGACGGTATGGCATTTGGCCGCATTGGAAAAGAATATAGAGGCACTGAAGATCTTAATCAGCAACGTCACGTTGGGAAATCTGCCTAACGAGCTTAAAGGAAGTAAAGAAAGACCCTTAATCTCCTGCGCTTCGCAAAGTGGTTCCGCAGAAGCCGTCTCGCTTTTGTTTGATGCTGGTTGTAGCGTTTTCGACCTGGATCCTAATGGATGCACTGCCATACATCATGGTGCAAAAGCCGGATCGCCGGAAGTTGTTCGGCTTCTGATTGCTCAAGGTTTAGATGTCAGCGCGAAGACGCATGATGGCTCAAGCACAATTCATTATGCAATCATGGGTAATAGCGCTGGACTTGACATGACACTTGAAGTCCTACTTGATGATAGGGTGAATCCTTTCATAGGTCGTAAGGATGGGGTTATGCCAATGCGCCTTCTCATTGGTGATGGGACTGATAGCACAAACGATATGGTAAGAGAGAAGGCTCTTCAAAGGCTGGCTAGCCTGCCAGAATCATTTCAGGGCAAGCAAGAGGACCTTACGCAGGCTCTAAACGTGATATGTCACTTCCCCCCATCTCAGCATTCAATATGGCTCTTGACCGGGTTGAAAACGTTGCTCGAAAATGGCGCAGACATCATGAGCATGTCTTATCAAGGGCAAACAGCTTTAGAAGCTCTGTTGGCTGTTTGGCAAGGCGAGTGCTCGGAGCCAGATTTTCAACAGCCACCCGTCAGTTCTAGCATTACGTCATCCGAGATGGTGCTGGCCGCCTTGGAGCACATTCCTTTCCAGGGGCCTCTGCACGAGATCTGTGCTGAACCAGGCCTACTCCTTTCGGCGGTCGAAGTCTCGAACGATCAGCTAGCGTATAAGCTGCTCGATCATTCTCCAGATGTTGACAAGATCATTGATGATAGCAATAACTCTCCAATCCGAGCTGCTTGCCAGATTGGTAGCAGCCGTATACTTCTCAGAGTACTGCTGGAAAGATCGAATGCTTTATCTGACAAAGCACTGGGCTCCGACCTTGTACGAGAGGCTTGCCAGCAACGTAACAAGAAGAACCATGGAGCTCTATTGGAGCTACTTGAGGCTGGACTCGACCCAAATGGTCCCTCTGCTCAAGGCCAGACGGCACTAATGTTTGCCGCTCTCGGTGGGAATATCGATATGGTAGAATCGCTGTTTTCTCACGGAAGTGATGCAAAGGCTACGGATCATGATGGCTGTACTGTGGCACATTACGCTTGCGCCTATGGTCATCTAGATGTCTTGTTTGCTCTGAGAGAAAAAGGTGTAGACTGGAACGCCAAGGCAAGGACGAAGAACAAGCGATACCCCCGTGAAGGGGTCACTGTGCTCCATCGTGCAGCCGTTCTTGAAGACGACTCTGTGCTCAAATACCTGCTCGAAGAGGACTTTGTAAAAGACGTCGATGGCGTTACTGATTTAAAAGAAACGGCGTTGTTCATGGCTGCTTGGATGGGCAAACCGCGAAATGTGGCTTTGCTGCTTTCGAAAAACGGAGATCCTGCTCTAGTGGCGGATCCAGCAGCTGACGAAGCTGGAGAGTCCTCCGTTCACATTGCCGCCCGACATGGAGACATAAGCGTTATATCTGAGTTTATCAATTACGGTTGCAATTTAAAAATCCCGGACAGCCAGGGTTTGGACAGTGAGATGATAGCTTGGAAACATGGCCATACAGAACCAGCCAAATTGATTGGAAGGCATACCCGAGAGCACGGTACGTTACCTCTATACACGCTTACTTGCCTTCAATGTTCTATAAGTTAAATGGAGAGTGAGAGCTAAATGCTGCGAATGGAAGACCAGAATCGAGATTTAAACGTAGTGGCAGGAGCTCAACAGACACCTAGAAGAGCATCAGAACCCCTCAAGGTCGCTATCGCAGTGGGAGATCTCTGTATGTGCAAACGAGTCGTTCAGCAAGGGGTCGATTTGGACGCCGGGTACCAAAATTGCAATGGATGCACACCCCTTCTATACTCCCTTCAACTTGAACAACCGGTTATTGCAGAGTATCTGGCTCTGGAAGGAGCTGCTCCCGCTGGCAAAATATGCCCTGATTTCAATCCCTCAGGATTTTCGGTATTCCATCTTGCCGCAATGCGCAACCATTTCGAGCTCTTGCGAATCTTGCTGGAACGTCACCCGAATCAATACTTGCATCTGACAGACGCTATACACCCTTTCCACCTTGCCATCGTCTACCAAGCCACTGAGTGCGTTTCCTTGATGATAAGTCATATAGGTAGGTCTTCATCAAAAGCCCATCGATTGTCTATAAGACTCACAATTCTTACAGAAGGCACCTCTACCTCGGCCGCCTCACATCAGTACGCAAAGGGTTGTGCTTACCATTTGGCGAACTTACGTGTAGGCATATTGGACGTAAGCTTTAATCTAGATATTCTAAGAAGTAATGACACACCTCTCTTACTTGCTACCGCGGTCAAAACTCATAAAATTGCAAGGCTACTGTTGGAGGCGGGAAGTCTTGTTGATGAAGGGGATCTTACTCATGAAACTCCACTGCATCATGCCGCCTCATTGGGCGACGGAGAAATGGTCAAACTCTTGCTCGAGCTCGGAGCCAATCCTCAGGTTCGGAATGATGTTCTGAGTACTCCTGCCATGTGCGCTGCTGCCGGTGGACATTTGCAAGCGCTTCAAGCGCTGTCAAGAGGTGGAGCGGATCTTCAGATACTAGACTACTACCGATACAACGCGCTATACCATGCTGTATTTCGTAGCAGGACGGAAGCTTTCCTCTACCTCATGGCCACCATGAAGGTGTGCGATCTTGCACAAAAGACCATTTTCGGCGAATCAGCCCTGGAAGGAGCGTTCCGGGTTAGCGAGCACAATATGCAAATACTACTACTCAACATAGCGCCCAGCCCTGGAGCTTACTGCCCTGGCAAAAGCAATATCTTGACATTTGCGGTGGGGAATCCAAGCATGACAGCAGCTGTGATGAGAATGTTGCTCAGGAGGGTACCTCAAGAGCTCCTACCCACGCTTTTGACCCATCGCTCCCGTTTTGGAGACACGCCACTCTATGTCGCTTGTACACGGACTAGTATGTCCCTGCAGAGTACCATGATCAGCCTATTGCTTGATACAGGCGCCGAGCTGGAGACTGAAGGCGGCGAATACGGCACTCCCCTGATGGGCGCCTGTGCTACGGGCCGGCTCCAAGCCGTCAAGCTGCTGGCACGGAAAGGCGCCAAGATGCTCTATTGCAACGAGCATGGACGGAGTTTCAGTGCGCTTCGTGCCGCAAAACATTTTCCGGGAATCGTCCGCTGGCTGCTTGTTGGAAGATATACGGACGGCCCTGCGCTGCTCACCAACGGCGGAATCGAATGAAAACTTCAACAAGGTTTTTCTGAGATATATACTTCAGGGGCAGTTTCGTTGGGTCCTCAAGTTGATAAACAAATTATGGTTCTTTGGAGAAACTATATAAAGCAAGATTAGGAGAAATTATGTAAAGCAAGAATATCAATATCCTATCCCAAGCCCTCGACCTGTTGAAATATGCTATACATACCTGAATAGGATTGTTCCAAAGTGTGTTCACATTTTGGCCGATTCGTAAACTCAACACGACCCTGTCCGGTAATAGTCTATGCTGCCTCGCCAGAAACGCGCCCCTATCCCATTCATCGCTCCTTACCCCACCATCATCTATATTCAACGATGAAAACCCGTCCCCCCCCCCCCCCCCCCAAAAAAAACCGGACCCTCCCCCTCCCCCTCCCCCTCCCTTCCTTCCTCTTGCCACACTTTAGAAAACCAACTCTCAATCGCATCAAAGAGGGGCGGGCGCATCATGCCTACCTACTACTTACTGTACATATATATGTAGTAAGACTCCCTCGCGTCAGGTGCCGCCGCATCGTTTTGCGAAAAATTTAACCAAGGTTGAATAAACGAAGAGGGGAGAGTCTCTGCAAGGGAGCATAGAGAGAGGTAGGAAGCATACGAGAGCATAGAGGGAGCAGGCAGGTGTGGGAAGCACAGGGAGTATATCAAGAGAGAGTAAAAAGGGGACACGAAACCGGCGTTGGTGCGAGAGCGAAGCGGCGGGACGTTTCGATCGGGCTGGAGAATCACTTGTCGTTCTAGGGAAACTGTGGATATATATATATATATATATTGTATACATCTCGGACTTGGGGATTGGCGATTAGAGTCTTTTGTGCGGGAAAGGGAGCATATGTAGTCGCTTGGGAGGGAGCAGCGAGGGAGCACGGGGGGGAGCACTGAGGGAGTATGGGGGGAGCAAGAGGGAGCAAGAGGCAGCAAGAGGCAGCAAGAGGCAGCACTATCGCCCAGTGCATGGGGCGCGCGGCAGATATATATATATACAGTAGGAGCCTAAAACAAGCGCTCTACTGTAGCCTTTCGGCATTAAGCTGCTGTCTTTCCATTTTTTCAAAACAAACTTAAGCCCCTGGCCACTTCTTACTGAATTTCTTGTAGTCAGTTTCAGCTTTTGCTTTGCTTTTTGCCAGAAAGCGATCGTTCGTGAGCTTTGGTCTGCCCGTTGTTGTGTGTTTGAGTGAACAATTTGTCTCTTTTGGGTGTGGGAATCTTCGCCTTGTTGGAATCGAGGGGTGGGGTTGGTTGGTTGGTTGAAGCTGGGGGGGTTCCCGTTAGTTTTCTGGTGGACAATCCTGGTTTTTTTTGTGAAAGAATGTAGATTTCGAATGAACACGGTTTTGACCAGTATTTCTATCGAGAAGAGCGCGCGATAGCGTGGCGCAGGGCTGTCTGCTTTCTTTGTCAATCTCCCCTTTTGGACACTTTGCTCACTCCCTTCACGTGTCCCCGACCCGATCGCCTATATTCAGCTGCTATCCTCAATCGGAATAACCGGATTCCTTGTCTGCATTTCTCGCAGGTTCAGCGCCTCGGCCTCCTCTCGCCGTCCTTGCTTCTTGCGTATGGAAATCAGATTCTCTACACTCTCCAACGTATCCCCGTGTCGGGCGCCATGAACCTTTGTCCTGGTCTCCAGCAGCTGGAGCGTTAGCTCCTCTGCCTTTTCCCATGCCTCTCGAACCTCGTATGTCGATGCTAAGCTAGCTATGCTGGTCATTGTATCTGGATGATCTGCACCTAATACCCTCTTCCTCGAGTTCATGACCCGCACTTGCAGTCGTTCGGCATCTTCCCACCGCCTTTGGAGCATGTATGTTGATGCCAAACTGGCCATGCTAGTTAGTGTGGCTGGATGTTCCGCGCCCAGCACCTTCGTTCTCGAGTCCATGACTCGCACTCTTAGTTGCTCGGCCTCTTCGTTCTGCCCTTGGAGGGCATACGTCATTGCTAGGTTGGCCATGCCAGACAGTGTGTCTGGATGCTCCGGGCCTAGCACTCTCTTCCTCGTTTCTATGACCTGCATTCTTAATTGCTTAGCTTCTTCCCATCGTTCTTGTTTATTATATACCCGAGCTAGATTGGCCATAAAGTTTATTGTGTTGGCGTCTTGAACACCTAACACCTTCTTGCTTATTTCCATGCCTTGTCTTTCCAGCTTTTCGGCTTCTTGCCACCGTCCCTGATCGATATATATCTTGGCCAAGTTGGCCATATCAGCGAGTATTGTTGGATGATCTATGCCAAGCGCTTTCCTTCTCATTTCTATGACTTGCTTCTCCAGGTCTTCAGCTTCTTTCCACCGCCGTTGACTCTTGTAAGTGGATGCTAAAGCGGACATGTTTTCCAAGGTCTGAGGAAGCTCCTTATTTAACGGAGCCTTCCTTTGCATCTCTACAATCTGCACTTGTAGGTCCTCGGCTTTCTCCCACTCCCCTTGCTTGCTGTATGTTGATGCCAGATTGGCCATACTGACCAACGTGAGTGGATGCGCCACACCTAAACGCCTCCTGTCCCTTTCCATCAAATGCATTTGCAGCCTCTCAACCTCTTTTAATTGCCCTTGGTGTCCATATAAATCCGCCAAGAATGTAGCAAAAATTCCTGTCAGAGGACTTTCCAATGCTATTCTCTGGTCAAGTTTTATCATTTGAAGCTGCAATTTCTCTGCATCTGTCCGTCGTCCTTCGCTTCTCATAAGTAAACACAACTGTAGCCTTACTTGTTGAACAAGGGGATGACTATGCCCGAGGGAGGATCCCAGAGTTTTCATTTCATTTTGATAATGTGACTCAGCTTCATGCAGGCGCTGCTCTTCACGGTATTGCCGACCAAAATCAAATATGGGAAGATAACCATCCTTGGAGAGTCTTCTAAGACTGCTCTTCTGAAACGTTGAATGATCAGGGTTTCCTTTCAAGCGCTTTATCAGATCCTTGAGGTTTTTCGTTGATGTATTGTTTTCTTTGAGCAATGTTTTGCGCTTGGTTACATCTCTTTTGACACCAAAGCCAAGTTCATAACAGAGAGCTAGGTCCAAAGCCTGCGATTGACTAATAGAACGTCGTTCGTTCCTTTCTCGCAGGCATTTTACGATATAACCACGTACACCGTAGTGAGCTCTGATGAGCTGGTACGATGATGGAATGACCTGGATACGGTTACTAGGTTGCCTGTAATGCAGCTGACTCGGTCAATGTCACATGTGAAACATACTTGAAAATCCCCCTGAGGTATAGGTATCTCGTCGGTTAGATGTGTCAAGTTTAGCGCCCTATTTATCTGCGGTTAGTATTTCTTGATAAACCAAGCACTTTTCCTGACCTATTTGACGATAAGAGTTGCAATATTTCAGTGAATTCTGCTGTTCGCTCAGCTGAATCTTGCGCGAGCGTCAGCCTGAAGACGTTCTGGATATCGTTTCTTCTTCGATCTCCCAGTTCCGTCTCTGCACCAAGTAACTCGTACGCCCGACTTAAAGGTTCCTTCTGTGGGTCTTCTACATCCCTCTTGAAGTTGCGGTCTTGGTCCTCACTTCTATTATAGAAAAAAAGCCATAAACAGAGCATGCCAAATGAGTACGCGTCCATTCTTCTAGCCTGCATAGGCAGGATCTCTCGATGATGCTGTTCTGGAGCCGTCCAAAGCTCAGAATAAGGCATGGTGATTGTGTCGCCATCTCTCAGGAAGAGACTCGAGTAGCCAAAGTCTATCACTTTCGCTCTATACCGCCCATCGGTCTCAGAATATATCAAGACGTTCTTTGGCTTGATGTCACCGTGAATGACACCTTTTGCTTTAGTAATGCGAATATAAGGATTGCTCTGAAAGCATACCATAAGCATGCAAGGTTCTGACTGCGAGACCAACATCATAAAGCAAATCAAGTCTGTCCCTGAAATCCAGCTCTTTGCCTGGGCCTTCGGTCATAAATTTTGCCATATCCCCGCATTTAGTCTTCTCAAACACTGGGACTGGCCAAACTTTCTCACCGCCTAGAACAACGTCCCAGCATATGCCTGCGAGGCTCGCAATGTTCGGGTGGCGTTGGATTACAGGATGACCTAATACTGATATTTCTGCAATAAGTGCTTGCAAATTTCGGATCTCTTCTATCACAGACCGAGGACGCCTCAGATGTTTGAAAGCAAACGTCAGCTGGACACTGATTAGTGCTTGATGTATTTCAGCTGTACCGCCCTCGCCAACTGTGTCCAATGCCGGCTGCCATGTGAACGGAAGAAAGTCAAGCTTCAGGCTTTGGGCAACCCCGAGGAAATCGAGGAAGTCGTACTCTTTTCTTGAAGTCGAGCACGCACTTTGATGAGTCGTCCCAAACGTTGTGTAGGCAATCAGAGCTGAAGTATTGCCGCCGCCGCTGGAAACCGTCGACATCTTAATAGCTTAACTGCACCGTCAGGCGCTCCCTATTGAAAAAATTGGGAATCTAGACTTCAAGGAAGTTGACTGAAGTTTTCTTCATCTAAATGCTTGCATCAACATGCAGGGGCCACCGACTGTTCTTTCGATTCAAGGCTCGAAGGAGAATTGTCAAACTCGAGGAATTGCCAGCCCTGTGAGATTGCTGTCTTAACAATCCGGCGCACTACGAAGAGGGCGATGTGGGAAGGACGGGAGCCTTCGGGGTTAGTCAGCTTCAGTGTATATTTGGTGATTTTCTGATGAAGTGTAGATCTGATGATTGTCTAAAGGTGTGTTTTCTACAACAGAAGGCTATCTACGTAAGGTAAGGTACTTATGTTTCGTTCCGCAATTGGCGCTAGCCCAAACTAGGCTAGCGGGCAGTGTAATGGCACTGCAACTGTACTGCAGCTCCTATTGCTTCAACATTTTCCCCTCAGTAGCTAGATTTGTTCCGTATCTTTTCAACCCTCCAGAACCCAGCTCCTTGATCCCTTATATTATTGGGGAAAGTCTCGACACTGACCTGTCTCGGCTACGCCCGTGGACAAAATAGCGTAGCCACCCAAAGCTGCGATAAATATTTCCGCTCAGATAGGCCTCATTGTACCTATGCAGTATACAACTTGAGGACTGGATTCTGATCCGTAATATAGCCCTGTAGTCGGTTTGCACGGTCCACTTCTAACTTTCTTGGGGGCCAGTCGACTTCCAGTGCTGATAGGGACTCGGGCAATGACCCGTTCGACTTGTCACAAACATTGTAATATGTTGCGGAATTGTATTAGTGGGCAGAAGGAGCCTTGTTTGTGGACTTGAACATCGAATTCCAGTCAGATTATCTTACACAGGATTTCGTGGTATACTTTGCGTTGGACTGGAATCCCCCTGTACGAATGATATCAATCAATCTGAATCCCCCAATATATCCTCACAGCTATGGGAGTTCTTGGGCATAATTTCACTAAACCGTCAAACTATCTGTCTATAGTACGCTTTATATGACCTGCGGTCCCTTCCGTTTGTAAGCTCAGTCTGCCAACCGTCTGAGCAAATGTACCTTCAGAAGAAACGTGCAGGAAAGTGTGAGCATTGTCAAGCCTCCTGAAACCACTACATGTATCCCAAATGGGATGAGATGACGATGCGTTCCTCCTTACTACCATCCTCAGGGTCATTTGGCTCTGTGCGAACCAGGTTGGAGCTGAAGATGGCCTAACATTCAAGGTATATCGAATTAGCCATGATGATGGAACGGACAAGCGCATATGTACTTACCATTAAGAGAGATGCAGGCAGATACATGACCACAATAAAGCTGAGAGCTTTGAGCATCCTTGAATCACGCTGACCTTGTTGCGCCAGATCAGCGAAGGTGGCATTCTCCTGCCGAATTTCTGTTTTAATGCGCTGGAGGACTTCAAGATTACCGCGAATGGCGCAATTTGTTGCTTGTAACGTCTCATTGCCACGGACATCCAGGATTCGAAAGAACTGCACGATATCACAAGTCCTCATATGAGAGTTGATTCGTGTATCTATCAGAGAAAACATACCAGATTACTTGTTCCCTTTGATTGCTCGATTACCCGACGAATTTCTCTTCGGTGACTTTTCATCTGAGCGGAGTAGACCGCAATCTCAGCAAGACTAGGCTCACCCAAGGCTGTTGCCTCTAAGGATGCGAGCCTGCGGCAATGATCTTCGCAGCCTTTGACTATTTCGAGACCAGAGTCGACAGTAACGACGCTTTCAGAAGGGTTTGATACAGCAGCTGCAGCTTTTGACAGTCCACAAAGCTGACTGAATAATCGTGAGGATGTTTGCCTCCAACAGTTGAAAAGCAAGATTTTTCGTCCTTGTTGACGTCATCTTCGTAAACTCATATGATCGGGGTGCTATCAGGACGTTCTATCAGGTTTAGAAGATCTGAGTGTAGATACTCAATGTACTCTTGCCAGTTGGATACCATGATAGATAAGAAGACCATGTGTGGAATCATACAATTGGATCTCCCACTTCCATCTTCCCAATAATCATCACTCAGCACGGACTTGATCCTCGCCCGTAGAGACTCCGAAGGATGCAAAATGATCCACCAGGAACGCTAGGTCTCTAAGGAAAGTTGGTGACACACCGCTGTCTGGCGGACGGACCATGGGTCGCCTCGGTCTCGACCATTCAATTCCATATATTTAAAATTGTAACAGAATTATGTGGGGCTCAATCAGACCTTGTGATTGTCTGAAAAGGGTCACAACTTACCATATACATAACGACTCAGCTGGTGTCCAGCCTTCTAAGACGTATTCCCACGACATGCACCCTTTTTTTTATGATGATTCTCCTCAGTCTTGGTGCCGAATGCCTGCACCACATCTAGAAAAGAAGCAAAGACACGATGGGATTCTAGAATAGTTTTGAAGGCTTCTTCTGATATGCGAAGTTGGCCCCAAGTGAGTTCTGATGGAATTAGGCTGCTAGATACCTCAGAAGGTCCACTTCTGCCAGGCCATTATCTACCAAAGTTTGGAAACTGACTAGAATGTTGAAGCAATAAGAGCTATAGTAGGAGCAGAAGGAGTAGTCGTCCAATTACCTAGGAACATAGTTCCTAATTAGGAGCTCGACACGCTAGCCTAGTTGGGGCTAGCGCCAATTGTGGCATAAAACGTAGATGGCTTCCCCTCGTTCCTGCTGTAGAAAATTTACCTTTTAGCAATCAATCAGATTTACACTTCATCATAGATCGGGTCATAAGTTCCTCGCATTGATTAGTGGACTATCACCCTCAAGTCACAAGGTCTACGGAAGTTTAACTACCGGCAGTGACAAGAAGAAATATAAAGCCTTCCCCTTTTGGATCATAATCGCTCAGAATTCATTTTCTCCCCGAAAGTTCAATTATCTCTCATTTTATTCCTCGAAAAACGCAAAGCGCTTTGATGTACTAAACCTTAACAAATTCCCAAACGATCCCATCCGATCCACCATCCCCAATCTTCGCCAGCTTCTCCACGCCTTGCTCCTCTTTGATCCCCACGTGCCAAAGCCTCTCATAATGCGTCATTAGTAAGACACAGCCACCCTCCGGCCTCATCCTAACGCAAAAGTACTCCCACCCTTGATGCCGCTCGGCCGAGCAGCACAGTCTCCCTTTCACATCGTGACCCAGAAACTTACCGGAGACAGTATTCCGGAAGCCGAGCCAGCCTTTGGTTTCCGTGCACGCCCAGTGGATGGAGCCACGACCGCCCGGCTGGGTCAGCTGAATCTGCCCGTCAAGCAGAGTGATCACGTGCCCGGAAGAGACGCAGCGGATGATGAAGGTGGAGCTGGGCCAGGGGACCAAGAAGGAGCTAGGTTCGGCGCCGCCGAACGGATCGTGGTCATCCAGGAGATTGGCGGCGACACTTTCGGGGGGTGTGGTGGATGTGTAAATGGTGGAGTCGTCGTCGTTCAGGATGGGTTTAGGGTCGACTTGGTTGAGGACCATGATGGCGGAGTGTTGGCTGGGTTGTCTGGGTCGAGATGGTGGTTTTGTTTCAGGCTTAGGATAAGGTTTTAAAAGAAGATAATGAGCGATCCCTTAAACCGTCGTTATGGCTGCCATACCAGGATTAACTAAGCTAAGCCTATTTAGGCACCCCACCAAAATATTTCCTACATTCATCCCCCGCCTATTCAGCTCACCCACCCCCAACCCTACATACTCACATACATACTCACAGGGCTAGCAAAACTGAGGCCTGCTGGGAGGATACATAGGGAGGGGAGGGGAGTTTCATTGATTTTTGAAGCAATTAGGGATTATTGCCTACCCCGCACTAGGAAATCTAAATATCAATCTCCAGCTCCCCATTGGCCTGGTTAGTCATCTCCCGTGGCTCCCTAGTACCCCAAACAGGTAAGGTGGCCGTATACTTGGTATGGCAGCCATAGGTACCTAACGACGGTTTAAGGATTAACTAAAAGTCTTTTAATCTTTAAAATTTATTAGAAGATTTTAGGCGTAAAGCGTTGACGATAACAACGATTTTTTATATATCGCCTAACAGTATAAGGAAGTGGTTTGACCTGCGAAACCACTTCTTTTTACTGTTAGGGCCGGAATTGTATAATGAATACACTAGTTCACAACACTTTCTAATGGACGAGAAGTAATCGAGCAGAGAATCAGGGAAATCAATTTAATGGCGGCTCAATGCCGACGTCAGAAGGTGCGTCATGAAGGTCGAGAACAAACTTACAGATCCTCCTGGCGACTCAGATAGCTCTTACAAGTGCCATGAAGACGCAATCGAAGGGAAGAAAAGATTTCCTGATGATATATATGTAAACCTCAGCAGTGCATCTGATGTCTGATTAACCCTTGTAAGACATACCAGGCACGAGTCGTTGAGTACGGTCGGGAGAGTAAAATGCTGGACGAGGCTGATAGTAGGCACTTGGGGAGATACGATCCGAACGACGAAGTTCTCTGCCCTCATTTGTCATTAGGGCTAGTTTCATTTGGGATTTAGCAGGATACTCAAAAAGCACGTTGACAGAAGCTGACCGCTCGAGATGACCCAAATGGTTTTCAACATCAATAGTGCCTCGATAGTCCGAAAGTATCACTGCTTTGCTTCATAATGCTCTTCACTCGGCGCACAATTGCTACCAAGTTACTTGCTAGAAGAGCCTAAGTTCCATTAAGAATCTACAATCACAGCAGGGGCGAATTCTCTCATTGGAAGAATGATGGCGCAAGCACAAACAATTAAGCATTCTCTTCGACGAAGTCACGCCCATTCCATGTCAAACACTTATCTTCGAGTATTTAGAACTAACAAGTTCGAAGCATGATCGTATCTGGGAGAGTCTAGAATAGCCCGTGGCAATGAGGCCGAGATATATATTTCACCGGCATCTCAAGCTCTTCTTCTACAAAGTTATTAGAATAAATGTAAAGATGTTCAATTATGATCTGGGGAAGTCAATTTCGAAGAACGTAACCAGACCTGATACGCAGCATAATGCCAGGACCTTATCCCGATAATCCGAACTTCTCGGACGATACTCCGGAGGCAGCCAAATAATGTTTTCTTCGTTCCAAATAATCCAACTATCCTTCAGAAAAACTTGACTACTTTGATGAGACTGAGGAGGGAGAACGTCTGTCTGACTCTGCTGGATCCTTATTAGTCCTATATTCGTCACTAGATATGGTTTACCCGTATGAAACCATAGCTTTCTAATTATCCCGTCAACATCTATACTTTGCTGCAGATTACCCGTGGCTATATTCCAGAGCTTAATGGTTTCGTCACCGGAGCCTGACGCAAGCAGCTTGCCGTCGGGCGAGAAGGCTATTGACTGGATCGAACCCGAATGGCCTTCGAGAGTCTGTACGTCGCCCGTGGCTGTATCCCAGAGCTTGATGGTTTTATCATCGGAGCCTGACGCAAGCAGCTTGCCGTCGGGCGAGAAGGCTATTGACTGGACCGAACCCGAATGGCCTTCGAGAGTCTGCAGCGCTGCATTCCAAGCTTGTTGAACCTTGGGTGGCCTGTGTAGCCAGCTGGGTATATGTTCCTTGAACCTATTCCTAATGATACTTGTTGCTGGTGCAAAAACGATTGCGGAAGAATATAATTGTAGTGGTGCGAGGTTAAGTATATCACGATTCTTTAGAAGAAAGCGGTTTGCATCATACAAGAAGGCTCCGAGTATGGAGCTATTGTTAGACTTGATTAAATCAGCAAATGCCAAAAATGTGGTAAGGACTGCTTTACTTCAAGGAGGTTCTGTAATTTGGCGATCATACTGATACTATCAGTTACCCTCCCAATGATACTGAGGGCCTCTACCCAGTAGAGGAAGCGCTGATCCAGAAAGTTGTGAACCTTATCTTGGTCGGAGATACGGCAGTTCCCTTGTTCAAGGTGATGGGCCCAATAGCGGCAAGCATATTGCACCTCTGCCGGGAGGCATTCCTCAATAAGATGGCCATCGATATCTATTCGGAGACTTCCAGGTTTCTTCAAGGAACATATATCTTCTTTGAGACAGGGTGTTCTCGATAGTAGATCGAGGCATCGGAAGGCTATTTTCTTGTGTGTCTCTTTCTCATCTATCCAGAATTGACTCTGCTTGTCATCAGAGTCAACGAGGAAATCGCGGAAAGATAAGTGAAACAGCCTCACAGGAGACTTCGGGTCAGCGGGGATCCTGAGGACAGAATGCAATCTATGAAGTCTGTTGTCCACAAGTGTTTTTGATTTCCCGAGAATGATAGCTAGGGAAGTTGTCGACAAGGGTTCAAAAAGGATGACTATAGAACCAACGATATCCCGAAAATGCTGAATTCGATCCTCTCTTTCCAATTCCGTAATGTCACCTTTGAGTATTTGAGTAAGGACTGGTAGGTATGTTTTTTCTAGTTGCGTCAGGCTGCCGGCGGATTGGTAATGCAGAACCTTAAGTAAGTTTCCTACCGGATCCCAGTCCCAGGGCCCCCCAATGAAACGGCACATAGTAGCGGCGAAGATGAAAAGAGGAACCGCCATCTTGATCAAAGCCTGCATGTTTCGTTCGCTTGGCCAGTCCAATGGTATACCTATACCGGACGGGGGCAAGCAATTGTATTTGTCTCGAATTTTTGGAAGCTCATCCCTCAGGAAAGCACCAATGTCGTGCTCAATGACAGGCCGAGGGATCTCGTGGAGTATGAAATCGCGGTGCGACTCAGGTATCTGTTTGAAGCCGAGGCGAACGGGCAAGTCCGGTCGGCTCGTTACAAGGAGTCGCAGCTTGACTGATTCGATAAACTGAATCCGCGCAAGAAGATGAAGAATTATGATTACGTGACCTTCATTTTCGCATTCGTCCAGTGCGTCAATAACTATAAGTGTTTTTAGTGGGTGTGCCAATTTGGACAAGGGCCCAAAAATGAGCTTTTCAAATTGCTCTTTCATGGTTTTGGTGGATATGGCAGGGTCCATCTCCAAGGCATTCTTAAGATATAGTCTTAGATCTGGAAGACTTTGCACCAATTGAGTGGCAATAGTGGTAAAAAATTTGGAGGCGTTGCCACGGTCTCCTTCACCTCTTTTGAAGAAGAAGCTGGCGCCTAACTGGCCGCGACGGGTAAAGTCGCGGGCGATTGTTCGACTAATCGTAGATTTGCCAGTGCCGGCCATACCGTTCAACCAAAATATGCATTTGCTTTGGGAGTCCAGAGCCCAGTCGTTAATTTCACTGATTAAAGCAATCCTCGTTTCTGGATGGCACATAGGTTTTGACTGATCGGAGAAAGAGTTGAAGGCAGCCTCATTGACGGAAGGTAATTTTGATAGGACAAAGTTCATATCGATCTTGTGAGTGGCTCTCAGGTTAAGCTCCCTAAAATTTTAGGCAAATGCATAGTATTGCAAAGGCAGGCTTACGTTGTGTGCTTCACTAACTAACATTAGCAACGTTGTTTCCCTCTAGCCCATCTTGAGAAACTCAAACTAACCATCCTTCAGTTCGTTCAAGACTTCAGCTGCTGGTGGCATGACATTGACCTGGTTGGACGCAACGAACCCCAGAAGTTCCTTAGCAAAAGCAGCAGCTACAACAGCAGCATATCTCTGCCAATTGTAATTCTTATGCGTGTCCGCATAATCTACTCAGCCTGATCAGCGTAAGAGCTGCCGAAAGGATTGAAGAAGTTTTACCACAAATCCCTCGGATGACCAGACAGGGATGACTATTGGTTACGCCAGCTGCCTCCATTTCGAAGCAAAGAGCATGCCCTCCGACTCGTTGTTGATTTATTTCGTCTCGTTCTTTGGCATTTTTGATCACTGAGTTCCCAGAGGCAACCACACCATAGTGTGTCTTTATCTTCGTTCCTCGAGACTTTCTCCTTACTACCATGGCTCGATCGCAATGTCGACAGCTTGAGGTAATTTCTTCTTCTTCATCATCTTCTTCTTCCTCCTGCTGCTCCTCCTCATCATCGTCAACTGCTTTCTTGCTTTGATAGACGTGGTTGAAGTCTGGTCGGAACAGGTTGTCTTCCAAGTGTTCGGATCGCAGGTACTTGGAGGTGAATGACTGGTTGTTTAATCGAAGTTCTTCTAGGATATGAAGTATGCCTGTATCTGGGCCATGAATTTCGCGATGCGCCTCCAACTTTCTCATAGCTGACCGAAGCACTTCTGGTGGCTTGTTCAATGCTCCAATGCGCCTGAAGCTTTCATCTTGCGCTATACCCATGTCCCACTGTACAACTCCAGGATACTCATATACTGGAGTGCTGACCACGACATCGCCTAGTCTGACTTTTGGAGGCACTCCACCGCCGATGCCGACCATCAGCCAAAATCGGATAGATGGAAAAGTGTTGGTCATGCGAGTAGCAACAGTCGCTGCAGGATTATTGCCGATATCACCCATAGGAAGGCATGCTATTGCAATATTGTGGTCACCAATAGATCCGAGAGTGTAGGCATTTTGATCACTCGGTTGTTTTGGAAGATCTGAATGCCGTTCATCTAGCATGACTGTGGCCGCCGCTAGCTCCTTTGTCAATGCGCAGACCCATCCCACCGAATAGTCTCGATGGGTCAGCGCTTTGGAAGTCATGACGAAAAGATGCGACCAATGTCACTTAGCATGGACAGTAGTCAATTGAACAAGGTCATGAAGGACACAGAGTGAAGGGAGTAGCTTGACAGCAAGGCTACCAGCTGAGTGTATGTTGAAAAGGCTGCTCCGCTTTTCGCCTCATTCAGCCTCGCCGGCATCTTTCCCACCGCCACTTCCAAGGGGGCTGTTTGGACTCTCCCTCATTGGTCTCCTACGGGGTGCCCATACTTTGTGGTTCGCAGATAGGGCACGAACATGTATAATACACGCTTATTGACTACACCAACTGAAGTTAGTCAAAACATGTTTTATACATGTTTATTGAAGCATGTATTATACACAGGGGTAGCAACAGGGGGGGTATATATTTATAGTATCAACTAATTGGCTGTTCCATGAGCACGTGACCATCGACGGAGCTATTCAGAAAGTGCTTCAGCACCTCATCGTTCGAAGGATTTAGCCTAGCCACAGCCAAATTCCTCCTGTAGCAGTTTATCCTTCATTTGACATAGCTCCTCCTCATCAATTTCAATGCTCTGTGTATAGCGAAGCTTCTTTCTCAGGTCCTTCGGCCGATTCAGCGTTCGTTCGTAACGTGGACTGTCATTGCTGTCGTTCAATTCAATGCTTTAATCACTGCGATAGATAGTGATTTAACTGCTGATGATAGCATCGTTTGAACTAGTGCAGCTGGCGCATTGGTAGGTCTGTTGATGTGACAGTACAAGCACTTCACTGCAGGAAGAATTCGATTTGGTAGGATTATGCTCTGAAAGGCATCAGTAACAGCCTGATTGCGAGGTTTGCCATCGCGTTGAGGAGGCATGGCTGATGGTAGGAAGATAAAGGTCTATCTATTCAATGCTAGCTTAGCTTGCTTACATAATATAAAACCAATAAACAAACATGAATAAACCGCTAGGAGGTATTATACACGTTTATTGTAGAATAAACGGTTTTTTTCGTGCCCTATTCGCAGATAGTGCGCGCAATGCAGCTAGTTCAAGCCTTTTTAGAATAATTTCGCTTTCTTCAATTCCTGAGTGCCCAAGAAACATCATCCATTTGTTATAAATTTTCTCGATTAGTCCAACGGGGGGCATGAAGGATTTCCGAGTGCTTTTCATCGACGTCATAGTAGCATTATAAGTCACGGCTGAGGCAATGTTCGAGGGCACAATGAGGCAAGCCGTTCAACTAGGGAGCCTGGTAGGCTTCTGAGATAGTGATGAGCACTTCATACGATCGGATGCATTCCCACCCTCTTTCCGGAAGGTGTGTCTGCCTTTTTACAGCCTTGTACGATCGTCGCATATCTGCGGATGTGCGGGCGGGGTACGATAGCAGGGCTGCAGGTAGGTATCTTTGAAGGCTGTAGGTCTGCCTACCGTTGCCTCACTTATCAGGGCTCTGGAGCCGCATTCGTTATAAAACTGGTCCCAGTGCCTGTCTCTTCAAGCTAGGTGAATGTGATAATGAATGGACATAAATAAACGACTCACCGAAGGCTCAATGACACAAGAACAGGAGGGTAGTGGCTCTATTCATAGCATCGACAGTTGTGCGAACAGCCAGCTAGACGAGAGCAAAGAGCATGTGGACATTGATCTGAATAGTTGCTATGCCGAACTCTTTAGCAAAGTTTGGCGCGAAATCACGTCGGATAATCATTTAACCTTGTTTGGATTCCGGAGATATCGAACCACCCACCTGCTTAACCTTCGATTCCTGGAAGCAGAGATCAATAAAATTGATCATGGTCTGTACCAAGCTGGTCTACAACTAGATCAGCCACTCGACCGCGAACATATAATAGATCGGCTTGGCCTGAAGCAAGCTAAGAAAGATAGTAAACGAATGAAGGTAGAGGAAGTAGTGGACAAAGCTTTAGTTATGCGCCTCCGGAGGTTGATCAAGGAGTACGGTGAGTGTATCTCCAACGAAGCCTTGACAGTCAACTGATCGGTTTAGATGAAACACTTGAAGCTTTCAACACCGTTATGAGCATGGAGACTTTCTCTCCAGCGGACAACACCCACCAATCGGGTTCTAGGCAGGATCTTCATGCTTACGAAAAGTTCAAGACTCGAATGCTACGAGTTGACCTCCCCCTACGCCACAGTTCAAGGGATCCGCTCCAGCATCTTCTTCGGAAAGTTCTTCGACGGCTTTGGTATGCTTTTAATCTCTGGAAGCTCCGTGCAGATGACGTGGAACAGGGACGGAGGGGCCCGCTCAGCAGGGCGATAGCTACTTGGGATAGAACTTATCAGAACACTACAAGAATTGCTGAGATTGTTACTCGGTTCATGATTGCTATGGTTACAGGAGCTGCACTCGTTGTTCCTTTGGTTGTTCTGTCTCGCCAGGATTCGCGGGAGAGCCGTCTGCTGGTAGTGATTTCATTTGTTTCTATCTTTTGCTTTCTGCTCTCCCTCTTATCAAAAGCGTCAAACTACGAGACCATGGCAGCGTCTGCAGCATATGCGGCAGTTTTGACTGTTTTCGTGTCAAATGGTTCGAATTCGTAAGATCAAGTTCACAATGCTTATGTTTCCTTGGGCCTTTTATCAATAACATGTGATATGACAGTATATGTGTTAAAACACATGTAAAAAGACATTCTATGTCACATCAGATGTATAGAAAAACACATGGCTTGAGAATATAATGCATTGGCTTTCAAATTTTCCTTGTACGTTTGAAGGTGGTACCGATTAGAATAACGACATGTGGAGAGCGATAGCCAACGAGTATTTCATCTTCGGAAACATGAATCCCATGCCATTGGATTTTCCCGTCTCTGATACGATGTTGTACGCAGAAGCGAAAACCCAAATCCTTGTTTACCGCAGTTCTGCCACTGATAGATACTGTAGTACGCAACCGGCTTATCGCTCCTCGGGCTGATAATCCATTTCCAACAATTCCACCCGGTCGTCCAAATAGCCACATACAAGGCTCGTTAGATTATCTCGTTGCTTATCGGTCACGGATACTAAATGACGGGCAGGTGACGCCAGGTAGAGAAGGCAGCAAGCGCGGCTAACGCTTGATGCATACGCAGAAAGACTTCATACGACGGCCGGCGCAAGAGAGGAAGCGAGAGTGATGTAAGTGACGGAGACGGATCTTCTGCTTAGCTTGTTCGCTCCGATGTTAGCAAAGAACGCATGATGGAGGGCGTGATGAGTTCTTTGACGATATACTGAATCTACTGCTCTGGCATGAAAATGTCTTCCTTGGACGACGGCTTCTCGGATCTTTATATTGACCATGTCAAGAATCCTAAATTGCCAGGTTCTATAGGATCTAACAAGATTGCATCCCACGGGTTCTACTGTTTGTACTACAGCCTCTCTCTTCTGTCTATCAAGAAAACGTGCGTAAAGTACGTCGACGTCAATTCTCTTCTCAATTTCGATGCTGCAATGTCTGACGCAACAGGTATTCAGCTCCGGTTCACACAAATGGCATCATCATTGAGCATCAAGCGGCGCTCATGACAGCCTGGAGTATAGCGGAACGCAACTACTTCACGACTAAATCTTCTGAATACTGGTGGCTAAGGGGGCTAGTAGGTCTAGCGCAAGCACGCCGGTAGTAACGATGAACGGGTGCCGGCAAGAGATCGTGTAGGCCACTGAATAGCAGTTAAATATCAATCATATTTCTTGTTAAACGTGAACAATTGACTTGCCTCATTAGTCAAGCCGTCTCGGTCACACAATTGACTGCAATGATCATCCTTGCATCCCTCACATAAATTACTCTGATGAGAGTCTTCACTTTGACCTGAGTAAAAAGATCTGTTCATCTTCATTCCACACCACTTTTTGAGACGGTATGTCACTCTTTCTGCATATGAATCGTCTAAACGAGGTTTACTGAGATTATTGCACCTCAAACAGCGTTGATGATATATCCTTGCATTATATTGTGCTCCCGGAGAATACATTCGTATGATGATAGCGATTCTCTTGCTCGATCATCCGTTAGAATCACATGCGCGATTGTGACATCTAAATCGATTCATGATATTGGTATCGGACTCTTTTGTGCAACTTTCGCTGTCGTCATTTTCATGAAAGTCGAAATGTAAGATCATCTTCTTCTAGTAGGTGTGATACATCGTCGTGCAACGTCGAGTACATTGATCATCTTCGATCCGACTTTGGTTTTCTAGACGGCATGACAAGTATGATGAAACGATAGCTTAAAAAGTGCTTAGGGTGCTTATAATGATGAAGTAAGAGAGATCAGAGAAGTATCAGACAGAGACGAACTTCCGAAGAGAAACTTAATAGCAAGTCAGACAGTGCGAAGTTACATCTGATTTAGATCAATGCGGGATGTATCGACTTCGTGATATCACACTTTAGTTGTATATTCAACTTTGAAACTGATTATCTCTGACCTTTGAAAACGCAAATACACGCATATTCAATTACGCCTTTCGCCCTTGCTAATCCCCTCCCTTTCCCGTCTGTGGCTTGCTTACCCTTATGATGCGCCTACCTCCGTGCATGTTTTTCCTTCCCCTTTCCCCCTTCCTCAATTTCCCCCTAGAGGAGGCCGAAATCCAGGCAGCAACAACAAGCCAAACTCGCCGCCAGAGCCGCGCATAATCCTTCCTCGGCCCCTCTCCTTCCGCCACGATTATAGCCACTGTTATTCGCATAGTGACCATGTGGCGGGCCATTCGGCTGTTGTTGGTAATACATGCTCTGCTGCGTTGGATAACCTTGCTGTGGGTATCCCTGCGGCGGAAAGCCGCCCTGCTGGTAATAAGGCTGCAATTGGGGGTTCTGTGCGCCATAGGGGTCGGCGTCTTGGTGGACAGGAGGGGGATAGGTGGGCGGTGGGGCGGAGTTCTGCTGTTGCATTTTTCTAGGGCTGTGTATGCGCCGAGCGAAAGATGGGGGAAGACCAAGGCCGGAATCCATGTTGACAATACTGATTTAAGAGATTTGGGATGCTGGGTGTTGGTTGATAAGGCTGAGGAAAGCGTGTTTTGAAGAGCAGCCGGCGCTCAGGCTAGGACGTTTTGTTGTACTGATATTTCGATGTAGGATTGGCGAAAAGTCGAGGGATCGAAGTGATTTATACAATTGAAAAGTCGGGCTGGGGACGATGTTAGTCGTAGCCGCCCAAGCTGCAGTGGCGTTGGGGGCGGAGATCGAACGAGTACCTGATTGGGTAATCGTGAGTAGTGAATAGCGGACTTTGTACGGAGTAAGGTGAAGTAGAGCTGCTCAAAATTATGTACTACGATGCAGCAGTCGGCGTCAAAGGTCAAAAAAGAATAAGCGGTAGTTTCGCAATACGATTCGATCTCGGCTCGAGCTACTGTACCCAACACTTGCGCCCTGCCTGCCGCCTAGAAGAATCTGCACCGAGTTCAGGCACACTGATTGGTAATGGGTGAGCGCTATTGCAATAGCCAACGCAGCAGACGTGAAATTGATTGTTGAGACTCAATGCCTTGAGGATTTGCCACTCTAGGAGACAAGGACGAAGCATAGCCATTACAGATGAATCACTGAGAGACTATTTTGCGATAAGAGCTGTAGAGCAGAAGACATAGTATACGCATAATTTCAATTCAATATATCGTGTTGTTGAAGCAATAGGAGCTGTAGTAGGAGCAATAGCAGAGGTAGGAGGAGTAGTCGTCCAATTAGGGACATAGATCCTACCTAATGAGGAACGCTGCCCGCTAGCCTAGTTGGGACTAGCGCCAGTTGCCTGCACGAAACATATATAGCTTCCTACTGTAGAAAATATACCTTTCAGCAGTCAATCAGATTTACGCTTCATCAGGCGGGAAATTGTGGTGTATAGCTCCGTACTCCAAGCTATATGAGTATTACCTGCGTAGTGTGGCCCACTTTGGAAATAGGGAGTTTGTAACCTCCGCCTCATAGGGCTGGTAGGGCTGGTAGGGCTGGGGCCCGGTAGTAGAGTTTTCACTTCCACCGTACATAGACAGCGTCCTAACAGCAACAACCAAAACATCAATATGCCCCCATACGACCTCGTATCTCAATAGGGCTGATGCTATGTATAGGACTAATTGAGCGATACTCGGGTCTTTACAGATGAAATCGGAAATTTCTAACATCATAGGACGATACCCGCATTAACCTTATAAGTTTCCTTACATAGGAGAAAAGAACATAACCACAACACCATTGTACCAGCGCCATTAGGAATCGAACCTACTATAATTAAGTACTCCCGGCAAACAATAGGCACCCGAGGGGCCAGTAGGTGCACAAAGTCATGGGAACTACAGTATAAGCGGCTGAGGCCCAATCCACCAAAAACATCAAACTCGGCTACAGATGTACCACCATAAATCTGACTTCATGAGCTTATCATTACATTTATCATCGTCAAAGCACTTTGCTGATTCTAGCCCGTGTTTCATTCGTAGTCATTCAGTTTCATTCCTGGAGAACTGTCGCTTTTTAGCTGTGTTCGAAAGTTGCCGCATAGTCTCATCACTCTGTGCACCCACTGGTGAGGCTTCCAGAAATGCTGACCACCAGATCTGGTTGACACTATCGAATGTGGCGTCCATACCGTCTTCGTATCTGCACTCTGCGCCGAACTCATTTGGGTATTACTTAGCGAATGTGGATGCCAGAGCATATACTATTGTGAGTCTGCTGTTATTGAAAAGCTCTCTTCTTTCTCTCTACTGTTCCCGCCGCGAATCTGCCTTTGAACAACAGTCCTCTTCTTTTCAACATGACAGTCTTGACTCTCGGCACCAGAGCCATCTCAATTGCTATCTTTGCACTTTCGTTTTCACGGCTTGCGTATGGCCATGCCCTCAACTTAGACAAGCGGGGCCCCTGCTATCACGACAATTGCCTTCGTGCATTACTCGGTAATAGTGCCGTCGCAAGCCCTTTCTGTAGCGCCTACCTCGGACCTACCCACACGTAAGCTTCCCTTTGTCTTGTACCAAGCTTTGACTATAGGCTGACAAAAGTGGGTCAGGACAACGACTGTTCCATTCACCTCAGTCTGTACGGAAAACCCAACCGCTGTCTCTACTGCATGCTCTTGCCTACTGATTGCAACAACGACGGTAAATCTTGATCTTTTCCCTTTACCCTGTTGTAATTTAGTTCCATAGTGTATAACTAACACCTACTCCACTAGACCTCAACCTCAACCTCGAGTACGTCCAGCGCCGCCGCAGGACCCACTCAATGTCTAGCTGCCAACAATTACGGCTACCTCTACCAAGAAAACACCTTCAGCTTTGAATCCTTAGTCATATTCCCACAAGTCGAAACCTCCGTCACCCATCGTGGCGACTGCTGCCGCCTCTGCTATTCCACCCCCAACTGCTACGGCTTTGCGGAATCCAGCTCCTCCGCCGAGCCCACATATCTGTTTTGTGAACTAGAAATCATCCAGCCGAGTACCGGACTGGATGTGAGTTCCGAGTGCCCCTTGGGGAAAGTCCAATTAGACCTGGGCTACCCTGCTAGTCCGTATAGCCCTGCTTCATTCTCTGGGGACGGGCAGGGGCCATGTGGAATTTTCCCCTCCAATGGGCAACTGTAATGGGATACATGAGGCGGCGCTGAAGAGGTGGATACTCAAAAAACTTGTCGTCCGAAACAATATCGTGTTGCGTCAAAGGTAGTTTAAGGTACGTCGAGCGAGCGGTTTACTCGAAGCGCCTCGGCTTCTCATGCACGAGAGTTAAGTAAACAATAATCTAATTATAACGAACAATTTCCAAAGCGCAATGAGCGAAGCTACCAAGCGCACGAGATAGATTCAGCTGCAGCGCATTAACCGTGCCACGCCCTACATCTACTGATCATAGATGCCGGTCAACCCCCTGTGTTCAATGCACATCACTCAGATGATTGTTTCAATTTTTCCTTTTCTATTTTGCAAGAACACACTTACAAAATTCAAAAATCTTTCAGAGAGCTTCGCGGTTTAGCAAGTTAACGAACGCGCAGAGATGGTTATATGTGATGATAATTTTTGTTTACGATTAAAAAAAGCTGGTTTAATGTGAAAAACTTTATTCTCTCTATACTACATTGTTAAGTTATATAAGAGTTATATAAGAACAGAGGTTTTAGATTTTATATATGTTTCCCACCGATTTAGGAGGGAAATTAAACCATCATCTGGGTGATGTACATCAGGTAGGTGACCAGCACCTACGACAGTACATGTAGGCGTGGCACCATCATACCGTTTACACCCTACCACCCTACCATCCCATCCCCCATCAAGCGACTCCGAACCACTCCGCCCCACCCCTCTAAAAGCACCATATCAATTGTACCAGCCCAGACCTAGCAACGACTCTTACCTACATCCTCCCCCCAAATCTACACATCTACACATACATCTTCAACCCTCTTCGCTGTAGCTGAGAGGCAACGAGGTAGAGGGCGTCGCAGGTCTTGAGCCGGTTGCCTAGCGTACTTTGGCGGAATGCTAGTACCTTGAAGCTTATACGGATGACGTCGTCCAGACGTCCTTGCTGCACACGTATGCGGCTTAGAAGCACCATGTCGCCAGAAAATCGTGGGTTGCCTGTTTTGAGGAATGTTTCATCCTTGAAGTCTTTGAGGGAAGGGCAGCGGGCCAACATCTCTTCGACTTATCCGGTTTACCTGTGCGTAGTAGGGTACTAGACATATTGCTGTAAGAGTTACCGATATGATCGCTGTTAGTCCGAAGTCGAATATCAATGATCTTCGAATGATAATAGTAGACTTGAGAGAGATCATTGAGCTCTGTGTAGGCCAAGGCGATGTTATTGAAGCTTGAGGCGATGAACGCATCATCTGGGCCAAGGATAGCTTCTCGTATCTTTAATGTGCAATTTCGAGTTCTTTCAGAGCGACGCTTGAGTGAGCGTTGTTCAACTGTAGAAGATCAGATAGATCTACGACGCTGACGTATACCAAGGTTTCCTTATCCTCGAAGCTCTCGAGCGTAGTTCGTATCATCTTCAGAGCATCGTTGTAATTCTTGCGCTCATAGAGATACCTATATATGATAAGCTACTGTCCAGTTCTGGCAATACAATAATTTGTTCTGTTACTAGCAGCAGCGAAGATCGAGATCAGCAAAAGTCTGAGAGTCTTTCAATTTGAGTTTTCACTTCCTGCCAGACTTGCTTGGCTAGGAATTTGACATGAGGCAAACATATCTCGCACGCTTTCCAAGCAGTATGCTGATGCTCCACATCGCTTTCCCATCTGCTGGGAAACTTCTTGACCAGCAGTCTCATCACATAATCAGTCATTCGAATTCTGTCTTCAGCCGATAGCTGGTTCATAATGACGGACTGAACAAGTCGATGAACAGAAACTGTCGCATCGTCAAATCGCTCAATCAAGACGACTTTCAGTAGATCTTTTTTAGAATCCAAAAAGCTAAAAAGAAAGTTAATTAAATACTTGAATAGAATCAGATGCTCAATACTTACTTCATCTCATCCTATAGGAATGCGAATTCGCTAGAGCTCTCATCACCGACCTCGCCCATAAAGACCGATTCATGTATTTGATCGGGGTCCAAAAAGGCTAACAGCTTTTCAAGCATACTTACATTCTCTGAAAGCTGACTGAGGGCCAGCTCCTATACAGTACTCAATGAATGTTTATAATCACTGAGACGGCTTTTTCGGGCGTTTATTTTTGCGGCGTTCTTCTCGTATAACGGAAGAAAGTCCTTGAGTGCCAAGCGCTGCTGAATAATAAAACCACTAATCTGGTTGAGTGCAAATGGTAGTCCACCCAAAGCGTGCGTTATATCTTTAGCCAGAACCCGATTTTCGGACGACGTCTCATCTCTGTTGATAAGCGTAAGTAACGCAGCAACTCCTACCGTGTCTTCAAACGGTTGAACGTGGAAACCAGTGGCAGCAAGGCTAAAAGACGCACTGAAATCGCGTGACGTAACTAGAATGGATCCTCGCCCAGTGCCAGGCCAAGCATTCTTAGAAGACTCAAGTCGTCAGCGTTGTCAAAGATCAACGACCATCGACAAGCTGTGGCCGCTTAGCTGCGTTTTCTACGAATGTTCATGTAATTGTCTCTTACTTGTTTGCGTCAGGAATGTCTTGACTTTTGATCTTGCTGCGGCGCTGTCTTGTGGTTCTGGGCCGTCACTATGAGTTCTAGCCGTTGAGCAACCTCCAGAAAGCTCTGAGCCATCTTGATTGAATTATCAGCGGATATCCATAACATTGCGTCAAATGAGCCCCGTGAGTTATTTGCGTAGTGCAGTGCAATCTGGGTTTTTCGAACCTCACCCATACCGTAAAGTGCCATAGAGTGAATGCCAGACCGATCGTTACCCGGTTGAAGAGCTTCTCTGACTTGCAGCAAGGCTTCCTCCCAGCCGAAAATTCGATCCGCAATCCCGAGAGGGATACAGTAGCATAGAAGAACGTCATGAGTCAGCGTATTGGCTTGAAGCGCGTAGATTACAGCAAGAATTTCTGCGTTCCATTCGCCATCAGCACGCATGCGAGCTGCATCTGCCTCGTTGTCCACAAGCTGGGATAGGCGCTTAAGGCGTTTCGTTGTCTGTTTGAAGTCGCCGTCAAAGTCCGCCCAAGACTTACGCTGTAGTATAGCTTATATTTTTAGTCTGCTATTAAAGGCTCCGGGCTGTTGGTGGCTTACAATGAGGATTACTTCGAAAGAAGTTGATTGTTCGAGCGCAGAAATAGGTCATCTCGGTATAAGCCGCAAGAAGAGAAGACTCAAGCGCTTCATTCATAGGCAGAGTGTTCTCATGAGATCGAAACCTTGGCAGTGACATGCTCAATTCTTCTAGCATATTGAGTATATCTCGTATCATGTCTCCTCCGGCAGGCAAGATCAGCTGCCGAACTGATTGGCGTTGGTGAAACCATACAGAATTATAGCAATACGGTCAATATAATTCGTATACTAACCCAGAGGAGAGCCCCACTTTTCGCACTAGCTCCCAAGAAGAGTGCAGTAACCGCAGAGAAGTTAGGGCGGTGAAATAGTTTGGGATGGTAGTGCCTGCAGCCACCCACCCTTCTGTGGCACACTGAGAGTCTTCTAATTATAGCTCGTCCCCCTCCTGCGCTGTATGAAACGTTCATGATGGTCCTCAGCCCCGAAGTTCAACTTCGTTCCTTTTATGTGCCACCAATAGAAAGGGAAAACATTGGGCATTGCAAGGTAATCATCCTTCTCGGATGTGTCCTCCCATCGTAACAGTAGTGCTGCGCTCATTGAAGGGGTGGGTGCATCGCGAAAGTACTGCAACCTCATGCGTTCTTAGCCTAAGCTAATCGACCACAGCGAAGCATCTTCTGAATTATCGAAATCGATCCATCAGTCTTGTCCATTTTCCCCTCGATTGGGGAGTCCGGGCGCGACTTAGTTAATCTATAATGGTACCGATGGTGGCTCAATCAGCAGCTGGCATCGCTTCCCAAGACAGTCTATACCTTGTTGCCACATTCCTTGGAGTCTGAAAATTTCCAAATTACCAAATTTCTAATTGATGTAGCCGAAGTTCTCGAAGCTCAAGCTGAGCCCACTATTGATCATATCATCGACGAATTGGTTCTTAGCAAGTTGCTGAACTAAATATCGGATGAGAAACCGCTAAACATATGTCGAGGACTTGTCTTTGCAATCTTGGGCTGGCAGACAATTTTGTTTCAGCCTTCTTTTGGCACCTGCCCACCACAACAACTCTCAATTATCGACGACTTCGACCGCTACCAAGGGCAGGCCTTATTCCCTTTTAAGCAGGATACGTCCAAAGCGAAGAGGCGGTTTCGAACCTGGAGAATTCAACTGTTTTGTATTGGAATCTATTGCGCATATTGAGATCAGATGGACGGACTGTCTATCGGTCCACTTAGAGTACCACAAGGCCACAAACACATTATATCTTTTTCGATATCCTTCATTTTGCGCCGCAAATCTACCAAAGCTGGTAAAAGATAGTCTTGTCCAAGGCGTTATACAAAGGTAAATTTGGTCCATACGGTACCAATTCGTTGGATATCGTTAATCGTTTGAGCAGCTGTGCATCTCAGACAGTTAAAGGTCAGCAATGGGTCACCTCTAACGAGATTACAGAGTTTCTCCGCGAAGTTCTTCTATCCTATCGTTTATTGTTTGGCCAAAGTAAAGCTGGAAGACAACATTTTCGACGGACGGTAAGCGTTCAAGTGTTTGAAGATATCCCACGCCAGGGCCAAGATTCGCTACTGGCTCTCTTGTGTGGCCGAAAGTCGATCGATTTCTCTGGTCAGGGGAAGGAACGACAAAATTATCGACTGGCTCGAGATTTCCCCATGCTAAGGTGTCGCATCGCAGTTCTACAGCAGCAGCTTGCTACATCCAAGCCTAGAGGGTGGAAAGAACTCTGGCGGGACAAGCGTGACTCGGCTCAATGGGTAACATTTTGGGCTGTCATTATTATTGGAGGTCTTGGTCTTCTCCTGTCGCTGATGCAAGTGATTTTGGCCATCATGCAGATTACTCTGTAGGTGTTCCTAGTTCTGGGCTCTGTATATTTTCTTATATATCAGCGTTATTGGTGTCTGCTGCTGATGTCGATTACATGCATCTTGGAGGTCAACAGGACGCTTTTAACATGCTCTAGTTGGACATTCTTTATAAAGTTCAATTAAAGACCTTTTGACGTTGGAAACTCTTACTCGGTAAATAGTGCAGAAGCTTTGTAGAGGACTATACGGTAGTGTTCGTGTCGAGAGTCTAGAAGGAGACGCCGAACATGTCTTCCAGCAAAATTTCGAATTTCCAGTCCCATGCCCCGTCGTGGAAACCCATTGACGACGGAAATCCAAAATTGAAGAACGATGTGCGATTAGGAAAGATCTAGGGCGCTGAGAGTTATGGCTGAAGCGAAAGACCCAATTGCAAAGTCGGTAATTGTAACATCGTCAGTCTGCTAATCTCATCTTCCCCACCAATTGCAGTCGTATATCGTCGTCCTTATCTTCAGCAAGGAAGAATACTGCATGATCTCACTCACATGCTCAGACTCTCCGCTCAGCCCAACTTTGGATCATGCCTTCTACTGTGGCATCATACTCCTTAAGGATTACCTTTCCGTCTCGTCCTAAGAATGTGTTTGCTTGAACCAGAATTTGCCTTGGCTTCTTACTTGCAATGACAATTTGTCGCCACTCTGCGAAAATACCTTCCACCTTTGTCAAACCCTCGAAATATTCCCTACACGCCCCAACATCCGCAGTACAACGATAAATGTGCAAACGTAAGAGAAGCTTACCAATGGCAGGCTTGCCATGGCTAAGTATCTTCGAGCGATCAATATGCACTATAAGGTTGTTTGTAGAAACGTCGTGGGTAACTGTCAGGAATGATTCGCCAGCATTGAGCAAGACTCGGAACATGGCAAAATGCGCTCTGCTATGGGCTTGGCCCCATTTTTGGTCGTCTTCAATGTAATTCTCCAACGCACGGAGACCAGCAGTGCCTACTTCCAAGTAGACTGCCCATGTGATATCTGCCGCACTCATTTTGCCCTCGTCGAAGCCAAAGAGCGTAAGTAAATCCTCATCATCCATGAGATACGCACCTACGCACTCGGCGCGGCATTCATCTAGACTTGTGGCTAGGTCTCCAAAAACGCCGGTCCAGCTCTCTCCGGGCTTGTACCACGTTGTTATTGGCTTCCCAGAGAGGGGACTTATGGGCGGGTTCGTTATATCAAAATTGAAAGACTTCGGTTCATACTGTGTCAGGAGTTTGGATGTACCATGGCCAAGGAGTTCGTGTAGTACTACCCAGATGTAGAAGGCATCGTACTCGGCGACGATGAAAGCTGGTGCTTCGGCGGGATCGACGAAGGCAGGGTCTTTGCGATCTGCCTTATATTCCGCTGTAATCTGATTTGATATCATGACGTTTTTAAAACCTACCTCTTGGCGGATATCATTGTAGTTTGGAAGATTGATGCCCGGAAAAATAATGCTAGAGCAGTACGCGAGGGTTTGAAGGCTAGTAAAATCTGGGGGTTCAAAAAGTTCTTTCTCAAACTGGCCTTTGCCATCATTTTCTGTTGCATTTTCCGCCCACGGAAGCTGACGGATGTATTTTGCGGATGATTCGACTATCTTAGTCAAAACCTTCGTTTCATCAATATCCACAATCGCCACTAGGCCCTCAAATTCCGCTCTTGTTCCGTGGGGGTCTCGATATGGTTCGACAAATCCAAATGCATTCTCCACAGCTGGATGAAGGTCTTTGACCCACAGTTGCTGTGACTTCCTATAAGCCTCGAGGTCCCCGGTCTGGAAGCTCTCTAAGTACTTTGCGATGACGTGCTTTTGCACGGAGTTCGCCGTATACTGTTGGGCCTTCTTCAGGCAATCACATACTTGCTCCAGTTCTGCTGAATGGTCTCCTCGCACAATCTGGATTTTGGCAGAAGTTCCGGAAAGCGGAATCTGATGATCGGCGCAATCGTTGTCTCGGTCCACAGAAGCTTGAAGGACATCATATCTCACGATGCCATTCTCGACAGCTTTGTAGATACGAGTGTTTTCAGGGAAAATGCCTTCTTTTTCGAGAGTCTTTGAAACTAAGTCAATTTCTTGGTGAGTCATGCGTGCAAACCCAGGATAATACATGCTCTGAGCCACGTCGCTGGGGAAACCTAAGTTGCTCGGGCGCCGCCCAGAGATCGTTTGTGATATGGTATTATAGAGCGTCGTAGCATTTGTAGACACCATTGAAAGAGATTTAAGATCCTCGTCTGAAATACGTGGTATGAACTTTTGGTCTCCTCGCCCCTGGAATACATGAATGCTTTGTCCCACAGGACCAACCTTCTGTACTCACGTAGTAATTTCCGATATTACCAAGGAAGGTAGCTGCGTAGTCTAAGAAGTCTTGAATGCTTTCCGGAGAGATGGACGTCTTAGACACCAAGTTCGCCCAATGTCCGTCACAAACTCTGTAGATTTCGAGAATGAAATCGAATATTGGCGTGGCCTCGTCAGAGACTTGGCGCAAGATAACTCTCGCCCCGTGCCAGGCAGCCCTGATTGAGACCTCAGCCCATGCAAGCTTATTAATGTTTATGATCCGCATACCTAGCCATATGATGAGCGTATAGCCTCTGTGAGTCGTTCAAAGAATCGAATGCATGCTTGACGGACATCTGTCCGACAGGCGGGTGCCTTGGGGCCAGAATCTCATCTTGGTATGCCATCCTAGATATGGGGTCCGGAAGTGATGTACAAAGGAACGAGCTTTCTAATTACGAGTTACTGTTCCTGTTGTACTTTGAGGTGCTTCCATACCTTACCTTCCATTAAGGATTGAGCACGTGATATGACCAATCGTTTCATTGGCCAATAAAGCCGAAGATAGATTCGCAATCACGTGTTAGTAAGCTTAGTAAGCCTTTCACTACTTGTAAATGACTTGGTCGATGGTCGATGCTTACTCTCTGAAAGCGTCGTTGGAACTCACCATGCGACCGGCCCCCTTCGGCTCCTCTACCATAGGCAGACCACCCATACTGGATTGATTTCAATATCTGTACTCGGTTCTGGTCTGGCGAGATAGTTTTAGGAGATCGATCAAAGACACTTCTTCCTGGAATCCAATGTATGCCGGTGAACGCGTTCAACAGGACGAGGATGAGCGTGGGGATGATCATCTAGCCAATCAGTTCCCCTTACCGACGATACCTTCTCCACCGGGGTCATCGATCTCATCCTTGTCCAGCCAAGAAAGCGTTGCAGCTCATGTTCATCCTTCAGCGCCTGACATGGACGACTCTGCTGAGGGATATAGACGGAGAAGAGCTGGACTGATTGAAGGTGAGAATGGAAGAGCCCGTGGCATGTCGGGCTCTCAGACGATTCCTCATCGACAACGTAAATTAGATCCAGATGGGAGCCATGATGAAACTGGCAGCAAACATAGCGTCTACTCCTCGGAGGATGGGCATAGCTCTGACTTCTCATCCCTTCCACCGAGTGAGAATGTTGAGTTGGAACACTGTCCTTCAGAAGGTAGCATCATCGATAATAAAGGGACGACCTTGGCGAAGAACGAAAAGCAGCGAAGAAAGTGCAGAAGAGCAGGGACAGCAACTCTGAATGATGACCCTGCAGGGAGCATCAAGGCTGCAAAACATGAGCAGAAACTGGCCGACAAGAACGTTATCCGGGCTTTAATCATCAACGCTCTGTTGATAGCATCATGGTACCTCTTTTCAGTATCTATATCTGTCGTAGGTTATGAGGAAGCCTTCCTGCTTCCTTGCGAAGTGCTAACAAATATCTAGTACAATAGATGGATGTTCTCGCCAGGCAATCTCGACTTCCACTTCCCTCTTTTCACAACCTGCATGCACATGGTCGTCCAATTTCTACTGGCTTCACTTGTACTATATTTCTTGCCACACTTCCGCCCTCGATCAGACAGTATAACGAATCTTCACAACCACGCCCGCATTCATAGAGACCCACCACAGACGGATAAACCTCTTATGACGAAAACCTTCTATTTGACGCGTATTGGTCCCTGCGGCGCTGCTACAGGGCTAGATATTGGTCTTGGGAACATGAGTCTCAAGTTCATCACTCTTACGTTTTTCAGTAAACCTCTCTGCACTCCTCCTAATTTAGACATAAGACTAATACTGTGCTACTTTGCCCAGCAATGTGCAAATCCTCAGCCTTGGCCTTTATCCTGCTCTTTGCCTTCCTTTTTCGGCTCGAAACCCCCTCTATCAAGCTAGTACTCATCATTGCAACAATGACCGTCGGCGTCATCATGATGGTCGCTGGTGAAACCGATTTCAATGCTCTCGGTTTTGGCCTCATCATCTCCGCCTCATTTTTCTCCGGCTTCCGTTGGGCCTTGACGCAAATCCTACTCCTTCGGAATCCCGCGACCAGTAACCCGTTCAGCACTATCTTCTTTCTTGCGCCGATAATGTTTCTCAGCCTGGCAATTATCGCTATCCCAGTTGAAGGTTTCGTTCCCCTAGGGAAAGGACTAGGTATCTTGACGACAGATAAAGGCGTTGCTGAGGGGGTTGGCATTCTGCTCTTCCCGGGTGTCCTGGCCTTCTTAATGACGGCTTCTGAATTTGCACTTCTAAAAAGAACTTCTGTCGTCACCCTCAGCATTTGCGGCATATTCAAAGAAGTCGTCACCATCTCTGCTGCCAATATCATCTTTGATGATCAACTCACACCCATTAACATAAGCGGACTCGTAGTTACCATTGGGGCTATTGCCGGATACAACTATATAAAGATTACGAAGATGAGAAAAGAAGCCAGAGTGGAAGTCGAAAAAAGAGAAGCAATGGAAAGCGAGGCGGCAGAACCAATGCTGGGCGCCGGACAACGCAATTGCGAAGACATTGGAGAGGCATCCAATGATGATCGCGCTGATGGTCGTCGGGGTCCCCCGCTTACGAAGGGAGAGCTGGAGCACGAATAATGCCTATGACCTGTTTGTTTTTGGCTTGAGCTGGCGTATGTAACAACGGGCGGGGCGGGCAAGCTGGTCCTTGATGAAAGGGCGCGGATGAAGTTCATCATGATACCCCTAGAGCAGTAGCATATTACTGGCGTTTACAGATTTAGGTAAGGTATACATATACTGCTGGAATAGTAAATATCTTAATTGCTCAAACGGTCCACAATGGCTTTACTACCTTTCGAGTCTACCTGATGACTTGACATTGGCGCAGCGCTTATGCACGGTTCGGCCCGCCGTAGCGTCGTTCCATGCAGCTCTCATCCTCTCACTTTCCTTTCTGCTCAACTTGCCTCAATCCTCATCACAGCGACGAGGTGCCAGGAGTGAGGGTTTACCGTCACCGCTGCAACCCTCCTCGTCTTATTTCTTTACTTCTTGTCACTCCTTTGTATTATTCGCCTTCACGGCGTTCCCTTTCGGCGTTGAATCCCAATCGGCATTCAGCGCGAATCGTGAATGCGTTCATAACAGCATCGGCGATAATTGTCGGTCGTAGAGTGAGAATTGAGGAGTGTTCGAGCAACGCGAAAATGGCAGACAACAAGCGTCACAACGCGAGTGGGAAGATGCCAGTCGCTACACCGAATGTTGGTTCTTCGGGCATGGTATCACTGGAGGCCGCGCTCATTGGGGCTATTGGCGCACGGTAAGCTCCTGCAGCATAGACAAAACACCTCCTGGCTCTTATATTCTCTAATGCATCTCCCTCTCTCTAACACGCCTACTTGTCAACTCCAATCAGCTAACCCCCGTCCCCCCAACAGCATCCGCCTAACCACCACCCTCACGCCCCCCACCACCATCGAAGGCACCCTCTTCACCGCCTGCCCCGTAACCAACCTTCTCGCCCTCTCCCCCACCTCGCCCTCCACAACCACCCACATCCTCCCCCTCAGCAGCATCCACTCCTTCACCCTCCTCGCCCCGCCACCCACCCACCAACACCAACCCCTCGGGCCCCTCCCCACCAACGCGCTCCTCACCCGCGCCCAAAACGCTGTTACGAAGCTGCAACAAGAGGCGAAGAAGAGGAATAAGAATGTTTCAAAGGAGGCGCAGGAGATTTTCGATGCGCTGAGTCGGACTATGCCGGCGAGGTGGGAGGGCAAGGATATTGTCGTGCTAGATGCGGTGGTGGTGGGTGCGCCATACAGAGGCGAGGATTGCAAGGGCGTTGGTGGCGCACAGGCGGGGATGGTGGGGAGGGTGCGGAAGGTGGTGAGTGCTCTCCTAGGCTTTTTCTTCAGTCAGAGGACACCTAGATCGGGGCTGATATATTGTTCCCTTCGACAACAGCTGGAGAACGAGCGGAAGCGTCTCGCAGACCGCGAGAGAAAAGTGGTCGTGCCCGCCGTACCCGCGATGCCGGCTATGGCCGCAGGAGGGCCGAGAAAAGGGGGTTGAGAATAACACGGCTTTCGCCACGTGGGCGCGGTTGTGAGAGGTGGATGGATTGGAAAGCACAAGGATCCGAGGTTACCTAAATGGCTGGGGTAGCTGAAGCAGGAAATGGTATGGGGTAGGGAAAGGGAGAAGCATGGGATGTGAGGGCTGTCTTTGTGGTCGACACGTTGCGATGAGCGACATTGAGAGTTTGAGGGATAGGTTCGGAGATTAGAATACAAGAATTTCTGTCACAGGAATTTTGTGGTGTGGTTTAACCACTGGGGCTGATCCTGGAAACGATGGTTTTCGACGACTGTCTACTCCGTCTCTACAGTAGAAACATCCCCGCAACTCCAACAATAGACAAGCGCCACAGACCTCCCGCGTTCGCAAACCCCTCTCACCTCGCCATGCAAAATCACCACAACCGCCCACCCATCTCTCGCCCCCCCCTGGCCCACCCAAACCACATCACCACCCCCTCCTCCTCCCCCTCTCCTCCCCCCCCTTCTCCCTCCTCCTCCCCTTCTTCCTCTCATACCTCCTCACCTTCTCCCTCCCCGCCCTCTCCACATCCCCCACCCTCTCAATCGCTCTCTTCCCCCTCCTCCCCTCCCTCCTTTCCTTCACCTCACCCCTAACCATCTGCATCGCGGCCGCGAAAACGGTCGTGCCCAGTTTTTTCTGCAGGTTCGAGATCAGCTCCTGCGCGCTGGTCTGCAGGGCTTTGTAGCCGTCCGTGAAGTGGGCGTCTGAGCTGTGGGGGGCCGGGATGGAGGGGTCGGTGAGGTTGTGGAGGGGGAGGAGGATGGTGGGGAGGTGGGGGGGGAGGGTTGGGGTGGGGAGGGTGATGCAGAGGGTTGAGAGGAGGGCAAGGGAGGCGGTTAGGGCGGTTAGGGCGGGGGCGGTGGTGGTGAGAGGACCGCGGCGGAGGATGGTGGAGGTTCGGTGGAGGATGAAGGCGAGGGCGGTTTTGGGTATTGGGATAGGAGTATCTATAGCGTCGTTTTCTTCTTCCGAAAGGTTCTCATCGACATTGGCGAACGTGGAGGGCTTGGGGTCGGAGTCGGAGCCGGAGATGCCGTCCCATTCGTCTTCGGCGGCTGCGTCTGAATTCGGCTGCTGAGTTCGGGATGGCCAGGATGCGTTTGCGGCGCCAACGGTTTTGCCGAGGAAGACAAGATTCCGTACGCTCTGGGTTGCGAGCTCTGAGCTGACGTCGAGAACTTTGAGAGAGTTTAGAGAGGTGAGGGTTATGGAAGTCATTTCCTGCTCTGTAAGCCAAAGGCCGCCGGAGCCCTTAATTGGGAGCTGGATCTCGTGGGTATCTGCGTTCGTGCGGGCGAAGTCAGCAAAGTATGTCCCGAGTAGTCTCGCGGCGGATAGCTTGACCCAGGCGTGGGGGAAGGAAAGGCTCTGACGAATGCTGGCCCATATGGGAGCGGCGTTTGTGGCAAAAGCTGATGAGGGAAATAATTGGCATATCTTGGCAAAGGCTTGGAGAGCAAAATACAACAGCTCCCAATCAGCACCATCGGTATCCGCAAGATTGGCCATGAGAGTCTGACCAATATTTTGTTGGAGCAATGGTATTTCCTTTCCGCCTTTCGACCCGTTCGTGTCCAAGAATAAACAGTAAGACTGAAGGGCAACCCTGCTGAGTAAAGGCTGATCGGCTTGACCGAGCCAAGATCGAAGCAAGCCTAGCATTGATTGCGTTTTATCGACATCTGCGCGCTCAAATATAGTCTTCAGTAAAGCACCGGCCATTTCTCGGCATTGTGAGGACTCGTCATTGACAATGACCATGACTAAAGGAACGAAGAAGGTTCCGATAATATCCTGGACCAGATCCCCTTTTACTTTACGAAACAACAGGTGAATGGCTTCCATTACGGATTGGCGACCCTCTTGATGCTTGTAGTCAAGGTTCTTAACAAGAAAGCCCAGTTGCTTGGAGAAGCGCCCTTTTCCTTGGGGGTAGTCCATGATGAACTGGAAATATACGCCCCTAGCTAGGTCACGAGCACCACGGGTCTGATTGGTTACCATGATTGTAGCAATAGTATCAAGAACCTCATAAATTTCTGTAATGACTATCTTGCGCGCCATGACTGCCTTGAGAAAATTGAATGCCACCCCTTGACGGTCAGGTTCCTCCAGGTCAGGGATGAGGCGCTTAAGAAGGTAAGCCAAGTCGTTCTCCCTGACCTCAATGTTCCTTCGCTCTCGAAGAATAGCGGACACCAGTTTCAGAGCAGCTTGGGCAATCTCCGTATTGGTTGAAATTGTAGACTTGAAGATTTTCACGCACTCGGCGACGTAGATAGGTGCGTTATCGTCAATTGCCTTGAGAGGAACCTTAATGATGGCAGTAAGTAAGCGGAGCGCAGACATTTGAACTTCTTCGTTCGATCGAACAATAGCATCACCGATAATTGGTAAGAAGCCAGATATGTTTGCTGGTGTCTGTAGTGCGTCAAATTTATGTAAGATAGAGCGGAGTACGTCGAGAGAAAACCGGGCAAGCTTGTAATTGTAGGACGTAGTGGTTCCCCGTCGCCCATACCTATTGGCCCCTTTCGCGTTGACTAAAAACTTTTTCATACGTTGATCTTCCCTAGAGCTCCTCTCCTCGGAGGCCCCGCCGGCTTCGTAAACCTCCCGGATAATCTCATAACAAAAAACCAGGACCTGGCGATCTTTGATAGCTTCATTACGAAGTAAGCCTACACCAATCCGCCGAAGCAGCTCGTCGATTTTTTTTACCGTTCTTAAATCCAGCTTCTCTTGCAACAAGGCCTGCAATGGTCTGATGAGATGGGCAAAATGGCTGACAGTGGCAGTTTTTGCTACAAGCTCCATAGAGTCATAGCTTTTACTGCTCTTGACCTCTTTCATCTTGCTAATGTATTCCTCTGCATCTTTCTCTTGCCCGGTAGCACCAAAGATATCATCCATTACGATTGCGACTATTTGAGGAAGGCAATAGTCTAGGTCACCTGGTATAAATATGGGAGCTGTCGCTACTAATATCGAATGTACCGTAAATGACAGAACGTGTAGCTGATAGCCTCTTGCCAGAGAGCTTCGTAACTCCTTTAGCACAAAACCAAAGCAAGCAGGCCCTATCAATGTTGATATGTCGACCAGAGTCTTTCTTGTCAAATCTCTCGATTCCTGCGCTCGACTACGTAGGATGTGACACACGTCCGTGAGAACTGGCGGCAAGCGGTCTTTCAGTTGATCGGCAGGTAGCAGCTTGAGCAATTTGACAACCGAAACTGCAACAGGTACACGGAGGCTGACAGTGGATTCATCCTTTTCGTGGAGATACTTTACCAATGATGGAAGTAAATTATTCGAAAGGTCTTCACTCAATTTCTCCTGCGTGGGCATCGTGACCGAGAGCGTGCTTCGCACGGACGGTTTTTCTATTTCTGTAATAGTGGCGACGTCTTGGGTCTCTTGCTGAGACTCGATCTCCCTTACTTCAGCTGCGTGGGTCAAAGCGTCAATGATCACACCGAGTAGCTTGATTACTGTTTTCTCAAGGTCTGGCTTGCTCTGAATATAGCCACTGTATCTCCTGAAGAGAGCTCTGAATTGAGGCCACTCTAAAGAGGAACTGAGCGCCCCAATAGTCAAGACAGTTTCAGCACTGAGGTTGTGCGCACTCTCGTCCTCGGCCTTATCGAAGACAAAATGCTCAATGAGAGGCATGAAGAAATGGGCAACATTAGCACTGCGCAGATGTCCACTACGCGCCTCAGCACCTAAACGACGCAAAGCGCGGAGGCGACGGTGCTGCTGAATGTGTAGGATGTTCCCAAAGAATGAAGCTTCCTCATCATCCTTTACAAGAAGAACAAACATGTCACTTGTTTCATCCCAATCAGGATTATGACGCACGAGGTGAGCCATAATGCCTAAGTATTCTGTACGCACTAGTTCCGAAGGTTCAGAGGCACCGTTACGTAGAGCCGGTAACAGGATGCGCTGAACAAGGTCGGAATCCAAGTTTTGTGTCTTTCTAGGGTCGACCCTGTTGGTCTCCACAAAACGACGCAGCGCAAATGATGCATTTGATCTTATGGCCAACTCTTCGTTGTCTCTCACGTAGTAAATCATATTGTATACCAGTGGACGCCACTCCTTAGGACTGAAACTCTGGAATTGATCCTCATTGATGATATTGAAGGCTCTCAATCTCTCATCGAAGTCTGGCTCATCAACCTTCTGTGAAGAGAAAGAATTCAGGCTAACGCATAGACTTGCAACATTTCGAAGCCCCTCGTCTCCTTCTGCCAGGACAGATAGAACCAGTGACAGAATTTCTCTATTAGCTCGGTCTTTGAAATATCCAAAAAGTGAAGATACGGTACGAAAGATCCGTTCCTGCAGAGCACCACCTGGAGCGAGATCATACAACGGCACAAAGTGTTGCAGAATTCGTAATAGATCGCCTTTAGAAATAGGGCTTACCCGGTGGGAGGGTTGATCCAGAAGAAATGCCGAGACCTCGATGAGGTTCTCCACCTGGTTTGAGCCTTCAACTAGAGGCGCCAGCATTGACACAAGCTGTATTGCGGATCGCAAAATCTCCTTGCTAGGGCTTCCTCGAAGCAGACAGCCCACACTCTCCAGGATGTAGTCCATGTTGGGGTGCAATAATTTCCTCTTGATCGTCCCATCATCAACTTCATCAAGAGTTTTTGTCAGGACATTTGTAGGCTGGAAGAGATTGATAACTCTTTTCAGTATATCATCCAAGACAAACAACTTGACTTCGTCCTTTGCTGAAGGGACATCTAGGCATTTGACAATCGAGTTGACTACTGTAGGATCATAGTCCGCCAAGAATATTGCTGTGTCCTGAGACGACGCCCATGTCGAGAATAAGCGCAGCATTCCTGATACCGACTGTGCTGTGTCAATGGCAAGTCTTTCCAGTCGAGGACTAACTAGTTCGGTGAACATGGTTGGTAGGTATGGCTTGAGCTCTTCGGCTGAGCAGTGACTGAATATCAATGTAAGGCATTGAAAGCCAGTCTGCCGTAGAATTTTGAGTAATGAGATCTGAGCGCTGTCACCAACATCCTGGGCTGACGCCTCTGAACTTGTGGCTAGGCCTCGCACAGCTCTGATCATACAATACAAGAGCGAATCTGCCAAATTAGGTGTGAAAGGGCTGAGTTGACTGCCAAGGGTTTCAAGCATGTCTTTGATCATGTTGATTAAGCCTACCTGCTTTCGGGTACTTAAAAGATCCTGGGTTAAGATTTTTTCAATCAGGCATGACTTGTCGACAATCTTTAGGCTGTCGAGCGGTCCGAGAGCAATATTGACAAACTCACGGAGATCTCCTTCGCCAAATCGAGATAGAGCTTCTAGAACTGCCCTCCGTTTCGTTGTCTGCCCTCTTTTGCCACTTGCCGTACCTGTTCTTGCGATCATCTTACCATAGAGAATCCTGAGCAGTACGGGCATGAGTTCGTGCCGGTGATCGTCCTGTATCGTGCTGATGCGATCATCGATGTGCATAAAGCTCGAGATCTCCTCTCTGAATCGGGCATCATCGAGAAGATTAATCAGGTTCTCCTGGTATGGTTGTATACCTTGAAGCTTCCAGGTGAAGATCGCCTTCAAGGCAGACTTCTGCACTTCAATATCCCCGTTGGCAAGTAAATTCCTCAGTGCCTCGAAAACCTCGGATGATCGATATAAGACTCTAGGATTGTTGAAACAGCCGACAAGATTGAGCATGGCTTTCTGATCTTTCCGAGCCAATTTTGGGTGACTCGGATCCCCAGTTAGGACTAAATTCTCCGTGTCCTCTGGATCATCGAAGAAGTCTTCTTCCATCTTGTCAGTAGCCCATCGTAGGAATATCGGGACGAGCTGCCGAGATCGCTTTTCAGCCACGTGAGGAACACCCAATAGAACCTTCAGAGCTAGAGACGGGGCTCCGGCTACACTTTGTGGGGCGAATCTATGAGCCGTTTCAAAGTTTGTCGTTATCAGCTCAGGAGCCATCTTCATAGCCTTGAGATCTGACTCCGTTACGCTATCTATATGCATGAGATTCGAACATTGGAAGGGAGTCAAAGGCTTTCGCTGTAGTTCCTTGGTACAACTATTTTCATCGGTCGAAACTGCTGACTCAGGTTGCCCTAGCCATCGAAAAACCTGTTGAGACACAACATCCTCGCCAATCCTAGTCTCGCAGATCTCTTTGAGAGCATCAATGGCGTCACTCCAAAGTTGAGAAAGCTTAAATGTTAGCAGACCGAAGCAGAAATGCGGGATAGCCCTCTGGAGCCAGAAATCCGACGAAGCCGACTTGTACTGCGAGGCAAGCTTGCGGACATGCATCGATAAAGAACGAGCTGATTGTAGATCTAGTGGACTAGATTCGATCGCCAATGCAGTGGTAATGATATCTGCCTGTTGAAGGTGGACTTTCTGATAGAGAGCCCCAATAATCTGCAAGGAAAGTTGTCGAAGCGGATGACAAGAAGAATGTAGATTTTCTATTAAGACACCGATGAGCGGGTCGAGATTCTGATTGCCGAGATCAAGGTGGGTCGATTTCACCAGAGTAAGCACAGCCTCGAGGTAAGGGGCCAGACCCCCGAATTGGCTAGCAACACTGAAGATCGAGGCCCACATTCGGGGCACACCAGCGTCAAACGTCGGAAAATGCTGCACATAACTCTTTATGCCTAAGCCAAGGCTGAAGGTGGTTCGAACCTCGTTTTCAAACGGCAAATCCAAGCTTTGGTCAATCATATCGCCTAATGCTTGCATGACCCGATCCGTGGTTGAAGAAGAGACAGATATGAGATTCATCAGCTCAAGGTATGCACTACAAGGGTGGATTAGGTCTTCATGGAGTTTGGCATCTTCGAAAGTCTTGACTATGTGGTTCTGCCAGGCTTCGGAGCATGTTAACCTATTTTGTCCACCCTCCTCAACGATTTTAGGAAGTAGAAGACACAGCTCGAGCTCATTACTTTCCCATTTAGAAATGATGAACCTGTTACAAAGTTAGCGAATCAATAGAGGACAGCAGTAGTCATGACAAACTTTGAATAATACGGAAGAAGCAAATTCCGAAAACGCTCTTGGCCTAGATCATAAAAATAACTGCAAAATTGAAGGAATTCATGTGCGTTGTAATCATCTGCAAGTATATCTAGGATCTGACGATATCTGGGGATCACTGTCTCCAATGGTGCCGATTGAAGGATCACTGCTGCGGCTTCGTGGATTGTCAGGAAATTTGTGGTAGCGGACTTTCCGTGGATTTCTAGTAATGATATCAATGCATCAAATATCGGAACCCAATTTTGTATTCTTGAGCCTTTCCTCACCGCGGTAACTATCAAAAGCAAGCGTTCATGAACCATAACGTGGCTGGTAGTTGATCTTGTACGCAGGTTTTTGATACTTTCGAGAATAATGTCCAAGATCGATTGGAAGGTCGTAGCATCAGTGAGGTGGATCAAGCCAATGGTAACTCCATTGAGCACTGTCAGAAGGTCCAAAGACTGGCCACTGTCTTTTTCTAGAGTACGTTCAAGGAGGCAACGGTATATGCAGTCGCCACAAGAGTGTAATTTCCTGTCGACACCTTTGATAGAATCAACAAATAACGTCATCAAGCCATATTGATAGAGCTCAAGATGCTCGTTGCGCTCTGCCATAGAGTCGAGATCTGCCAAGATGCAGTCCACTACTATTGTCAAGGGCTTACGGTTCTTATGATATGCGAGCGCTGCTTTTCTGACGAGAAAAGACATCGCTTCTGCTGCAAATCTAGTAGTATACGTTTTCTGTGTTTCTCTTCCCAAGAGCGGCGCCATAATGCGAAATAGAGGTGCCAAATCCGGAACCAGAAGACGTGATAGATATTTGAAAAGCCATGCCAAACATGTAAAGCTCCATTCGATGACCTGCACATCGGAATGCTTAGCAGCCAGAGAAGCAACCAGCGTGACAGCCCTGGAGAAGTGCTTTTCAAATTTGAATCCTAGATCATGGGCAAAACTTCCCAAAAGGCTGAGCAATGGTTCCAAGGACTGTGGGTCCCGCTTCTCGATGTAGATGTATAGTAAATCCATTATGCCCTGGTTGTAGTGTAGGATCTGGGGTAAGCTGTCGCACAGTGGCTCTACCTCTCGAACGAAATTTGTAAAAATTTCAGAAAGATTTAGATCCTTCCATCTATTCAAGCCCGCCTTTAAGAATGAGGTAGTGGTACTGAGTTCTTGTTGCTCCACATCAGCACGATGGACCCGACGAACCGGATCGATGTTGAGCTTTGCAATGCGCTGAGTAAAAGACTCGAAGCGATGTTTCCTTGTCGAAGAAGTACCACCTTTTACTTTCTTGGTAGGTCTTTCTTTTCTTCGTGAAGACTCTATTGCCATCTTCGACCAAGGCCCCGGATTTCGTGACATAATGTCTGCCTCGATATTAGTCCTGGCTCACGTAAAGATCGACAGGAATTTTGATATACCGCTAAATCAAGCGCTATTGCCGCGGTTCGGATTAACCACATGGCCGATACCCTAAAACCCGAAAGGGCCTTCAGATTGGCAACAAACAGATGATACTTAGGATGACCTTCAAAATGTAAGTGCTACTTCGTCTAGCCATGTTTCCACAGCATTCCTGATCTCATTCGCTATATATTCAAGATGATCCTCCCTTACTTCTCAAGATACGCATCCTTTTTCAGAAACGTTTAATACATCCAGAATCCTTCCATCCCTGCTTCCCCTAACTCTTTACTTAACGCTACAATGGGAGACATTTTATGCTGACTCATGCTCAGAGTCGTGACCGGAGCTATCAAAGGACGATTTACCTCGGTTTTTGGAAAATTATCCAAGTTGCACTCAAAGAACTTGTTCTCGCTGGGGATAGTCTTGGGAGATTTATTTGCGAATCCTGCGGAATCATCTTCAGAAGATGATGAGGCTGTATCAGCATTGTTGAATGGAGACATCACAATCCCGTTACCAATCTATTTCACGCTTGGAAACTACCCTTTACCTCAGAAAATTATTGAAAAGCTCGAGAGGTTAGACGGTGAAGTATGTCCAAACTTGTATTTCCTTGGCAAACGGTCCACAATCAAGACGTCAGAAGGACTACGTATAGTAGCACTAGGAGGTTCCCTTGATCCGGGCATCACTGCAGGCCTATCAAAGGACAAGTATCTCCCGTTCCATACTGAAGACGATGCCAAGGCTCTGCGTGGCGCCAATACAGCAGACGTGTTAATCACAAGTCAATGGCCTCTGTTAGTCCGTACCGGTTCCAAAGTGAATATACCTGATGGTGCAGAAGAGCCAACCGCAGAGCAATGTATTGCCGATCTTTGTTCAACCCTCCGGCCTCGTTATCACTTTAGTACGTCAGATCAAATATTCTATGAGCGTGAGCCTTTCTTCCACGCCCCCAAGGAAGAGCAGCCGGACGCAAAGCAGGTCACGCGCTTCATCAGCCTTGCTGCTTTTGATAATCCGTTGAAACAAAAGTGGCTCTATGCCTTTTCCATAGATCCCGAAGCTGCGATTCCTTCTACTATACCCACTGGTACTACAGCCTCGCCCCTCACCGATTACTCCAAAAAACGCCAGCGACTCCCTCCACAAGAGCAGTCTTATTCACGCTTCTCAAATCACGATCATCATCACCGACCTTCGAAACGCGCGAGACAGGCTCCACCAACACCCCAGGAATGCTTCTTCTGTCTCTCAAACCCGAATCTAGCAACTCACTTGATTACCTCCATTGCGGATAACACTTACCTCACAACTGCTAAAGGGCCACTCAGTGATGCATCGACGTTCCCAGCACTTGGGTTCCCCACTCACATCCTTATTCTACCTCTGTCGCACTCTCCTACAATCGCAAGTATCTCTGATACCGAAGTACGATCCGCGACTTACAATGAGGTACAACGATATCGCCGAGCCTTACATAGCCTTTTGATAGCGAAGTCCAAAGATAGTCTTGGGGCTGTGACATGGGAAGTCAGCAGAGCCAAAGGCATTCACATTCACTGGCAATTTCTGCCAGTACCATCAGACCTCATCACCAAAGGCCTAGTAGAAGCTGCGTTCAAGGTCGAAGCTGAGAACGAGAAATACCCTACATTCAAAAATGAAGAAATCGGGGACGGCACAACGGAAAAGGGAGACTACTTCCGAGTTTGGATCTGGCGGCCGGGAGAAGGAGAAAAGGGTAGTGGAGAGTTGACATCAAACGTGGCGGATCGTTTGGGGCGAGACAGAGAAGCAGAACTAGGCAAGGAAATCTCCCTGGTGCTTCCACTGTCACCAGATTTTCGTTTCGACCTGCAGTTTGGGCGAAGGGTGATGGCCAAGCTACTGCAGCTCGAAGCGCGAATGAACTGGAGGGACTGTCAGCAAAGTGAGGCGGAGGAGACGCAAGACGCAGAGGCTTTTAAGAAGGCATTCAAGGGATTTGATTTCTCTCTAGAATAATAGTCTAAGAAGTTATGATAGTACCCTTGAGGTTCCTATTCTCCGGACAGTGATAAGGGATTAATTCTTCCTGTATTTCTCAATGTTCGACGCATTATCGAGAACAGTGAGAATTGCTCTCGACAGGGTCTGTAGAATAACGCAATGACCCAGTTGGATAGTGGGTTCGCATTTTGGGTTGAAAATAAGGTCTCAGCGAGCCACAAGCCGCGTACCCCTGCCTTCATCAATGGCTGCACCAACTTGAAACAAAGAACTCCAATGCCCCAAGCATGACATTGTCATAGGCCTTTCGGATCTTCACTCGTTGCCGTGAAGGTAGATTGAGCGCTGCAGGAACTGAAGGACAGTAAGAACAGTGTTGGATACTGCTCTTCGCATCAACTCCCGTTTCTACATCTTCACAACATACCAATGCCCTTTCCCGCCGCCGTATAACCTTCCGAGCCTCACTCCTGGACACCCCCAGAACCTATCGCTGTTCCCTCTTTGAACCAGTCACAAATCACCCAAATGCCTCTCATAGTCATCCGCGCCGGTATCCCCGGTGTCAACATCAACAGCTGGAGCACCTGCATGGCAAAAGCCTACTGCAAGTCCGTCTCCCTTCCCATCCACCCCCTGCTCCACCACTGACATCTCCCCCTTAGATGGCCCGTCATCATCGGCATAATCGTCGCCTCCGTATTCATCCTCTCCATCCTCTGGTGCTGCGCGCGCTGCCTCTGCTGCGGCCTAACCTGCTGCTGCGACTGCTTCTCTTGCTGTAGAACGGGCGGCGGTCGCAACCGCAACCGTGGGGACAAATACGCCGATCCGCCCCAGAACTTCCAGCCAGCGCCGTATCAGGGGTATCAACAACCTCCGAATCAAGGTTATCAGCAGCCACCCAACCACGGGTACCAGCAACCTCCAAGTCAAGGCTACGGGCCCGGACCCGTCAATCAAGGCTACAACCCAGCGCACCAACAACCCGTCTACGAGCCTCCTCAATTCGCACAATTTGACGTCAGCAAGAAGCCGGTAAACGAGGACGCCCTACCCGCGATGCCAAGCTGGGAGAATGCAACTTCAAGAAAAGTGCTCGAGGAGCATGACGGAGACATGGAGATGGGAACCCTGGGACCTACACAGGCGCAAAGAGTTCCCATGTTGACCACCCAGGCGCCTTCGCCACCAGCTGGGTACGCCGAGGCGAGCTCACATACCTTAGACAATCCATACCAACAATCCACCGCCTACAACGGAGCGGATCTCCGATCTCCCCAAACACAAGGCCAGGCATACGGCGCGCCGAGCCAACCGCAATGGGGCTCCTCACCGCACGCTTACAGCGATCAACCAGCCCAACCCGCATACTCTGCCTATTCCCCTTCCCCATCGGCCAGCACCCGATATGCACCGTCATCAGCATACGAGCAACAAGAGATGGGCACGGTATACAATTCGAGATCGCCACCGCCACCGCAGCAGCAGCATGCACCGAGTACCCTGCTGGCAGGACGGAAGCCGGTGCCGAATACGTGGCGAGATGTATGAAAGTGCTACATGTCCTGTGTATTTCATGGTTTTCATGCCTTGCAGCGCAGATTTGCGAGAATCTTTTATATCCTATGTTGTTTTGTTTCCAATTCTCGTTCTATTTTCGGTTTTATGATACCCTATGGTGCAGAAAATTTGGTTATTGATGTCTACCTGATTCAGTCCCAGCCGTTATCAGATCACACGTCCGTTACCGAAAGACAGATGTATTGGCGTTGGAGCGTGCGCCTTTTGATTCCATCTCGCTATGGTTCCTCGACCCCGCTGTTACTGACCTTCTCCTCTTCGCATCATACACTCTTTGCCTTGAAAACCTCGTCACCACTTCAGCCAACCCAACCGTTCAGCCTTGGAGACCATCAGTTCTCACAGTACCGCTCAGTGGCGCTGCATGCGTCACCACCCTCTGCTCCGCCCGCCCAAAACAGCTAGAAAAAGCCAACCTACGCTCTCAACACACGTCCACATCCATCCACCCATCCATCATAAGAATTCCCAATTCCTTCCCCCCACCCCCCAAAAAATTGCACCCCACAGAAGTGCCAGAAATAAAGAACACACCATTTCCTTCCTTATCAAAACCACAGATACGACACCAGGGGCGGTAGAGAGGGATATCGGAATAGTACCTAAAGCCAAAGATTCGGTTGGGTTGGTTTGGTTGGGATGGGAGGTGGGATGAAGGTGGGATGGTTGGGATGGGATCGGATGGGATGAAGGATTGGATGGTTGGGATGGTTTAGCTACTGTAGAAGAGGGTTCAAAGAATGAAGAGAGTAGAGAGTAAAGAGATGCCGACGACGACAACAACAACAAACAACATCATCATCATCATCATCATCATCCTCCTCCTCCATCCTCCATCCTCCGTCCATCGCCCCCTCCCTATCCCCTAATCCCCTAATCCCCATCCCTATCCACCCGCCCTCTTCAAACACTCGCATACATAGAAGTAAAAAAAAAAGAAGAAAAAAATCCTTTCTGCCCATCACCTCCACCTTCACCTTCACCTTCACCATCACCTTCACCATCACCTTCACCTTCACCATCACCATCACCATCACCATCACCATCACCATCACCATCACCTGCACCTGCACCTGCACCTCCACCTACCTTGCAGTAAATACCCACTCACCCACCCACCCACCCATCAATCAACCAATCACTCCTCCTCCCCCTCCTCCTCCTCCTCCCCCTCCTCAGCTATTCTACAATAGCCCATAAAAAAAAAAAACCCTCGTACCTAGCTGGCTCTTCTTCAAAAAAGCCAACTTTACGTTATATAGCATTTAGTACATACATAATCCGCAGTACTTTTCTCCATCAAAAAAAAAGAGACGGAACGATTCAAGGCTTCTGTCTACGTGCTTCTTCAATGAACGGCGTCAAATGATACTAAAATTTCTATAACCCCACCACCACCCCTAAAAAAGTCTTAACCCCCCCATTCCCTATATATCTTCCCAAAAAAAAGGTATCCCGATATCCAAAAGTAAATGCCCGCAAGACATCACAACTCCTCCAATCCCATGAAACCACATGCACCCACTCCATCCCATCCACCCAACGAGAGAGAACAACGCCTCCTAGGTGTCCCACCCAGCTTTCCTCACCGCGAGGCCCGCGCTCTTGACAAACGCCAGCCTATCCAAACCTTCCCCAGCCCCACGAAATAATATTCATGCAAGAAACACTCCTTCACTCCAATCCCGAACCTCAGCACCACCAGCTAGCTTCTCATCCGAAAATCATGCCGGCGCAACAACCGGAGCGTGCAACCCCTTCAGTGCTCTAAACTCCGCCAACTGCGCCGAAAGCTCCTGCAATATCTCATCCATCGGACAGGCTTGCTCCAGGAGGTTTCGATCTGTGCGGAAGGGTCTGACGATATTTCTCATCGCAAGGGTCGATATACACGCCTAGGTCAAACAAATCAGCAACCTTTATCAGCTCACTGCTGGAAATTTTCTCAACCTACCTCAATCCTCGCAACCTGATGCTCAACAAAATGCACCAAAAACCGATCGCTGACCTCTCCGCCCCGGTTCTTCAACAACTCCAGCATCGCCGTCTCAGGAGCTTTCAGGGTCATTATTCCCGGGGTTTCAAGCGCACTACATAGCATCTCAAGCCGCAGACAGACTTTCCACAGATCCCAGACATTCTGGGTTTCCATCGTCAGCTCGCTGTCGCCAAACTTACTTGCCGGATCTGCAGATGCAGCCGCGGCTTCGGCATCCGTTTGTTGTTGTCGGGCAATGAGCCGGCCGGCAAGCGAATGCGGATACATTAGGTAGATATATTCCGGATTCTCGAGACCCTTCAGCTTTCTAGTTCCTAGGTCTTTTACTTCGAACCCTTGGCTACTAAGTTGGCGTAGCTCACGTCGTATGGCTTGGCCTCTAATGTCGTCCTCAAGTGTTTCTTCCGAACCCGTGGAGGCAGAACGCTCAACGTCGGCGTAATTCTCCAGTGTGCGCTGAATCTCGGCGATGAAGTTAGTCGATACCGCGATTTGCCCCCCGTCGGCAGATCCTGAGATTCGAGATGCTTTGTTGACCATTGGGCCAAAATAATCCATACGTCTTGTGACGGGATCTGGTTCGCACACCGGATTGCCCCAATGGATACCCGTGCGCACAGATAGACCTCGGAAGATAATGTTGCCGTCTGAGTCCATGACTTCTGAACAATGACCGCTATTCAGAATCTCGCTAGGCCATGGAGCCTCAAGGAGGTGGCTCTGCACAGAAAACGACCAGAGCAAAGCGGACGTGGCGGTGGGGAAAGAGACCATAAAGGCATCGCCTTCAGTTTTGACTTCGTATCCGCCGATGATTCTCAATTGCCGTCTCATGACTTCGTTGTGTATCTTAATGGAAGATCTCATCGCTTGAGGATAACTTTCCCACAACAGAGTCGAATTCTTAATGTCGGTAAAGATAATTGCGACCTCTCCAGTAGGGGCCTCGACTTCAGGGTCGAGTCGTTGTAATGTCGAGTCATCTGGCCGGTCTCCATCCCTGGGGCGCTTCCCACGTTTCATGGGGAAAATCTGCTCGTCCTGAAGATTTGAAGGGCCCATCGAGAGACTCTGCCCTCTATAGCGATTTCGCTCACGCTTCTTCAAATCGCTGACGCCGATGATCATCACCATGATTTTGCCCGTTGCCCCAAAAGCCATAGCCATGTCACGTAGTTTCTGAGCCGCCCGCATGAGGTCTCCTCGTTCGGAACGGGCAACGTCAACAACGACATCCGGGGTTATGTACTCCCAGAGCTCTCTCGACGCTATAAGTACCATCTCGTCCTGTTCTCCCAGCGTAAACTGAGAGATATTAGGCGCAGCCATGACAGAGGGCATCATTTGGATATATCCAAAAGCGCGTGAGACGTCTAGTACGTCATTCAGCTTGCCATGGCGTGATACATAACCGCCAGCCTCTCGGATTCGTTCTCGTTCTCGTGCAGGGATGTGGTTGCGCGTCAGTACCTTGAAGCCACCATCTGAGTGCATGAGCATGGCTTGTGCATCGCCGACATTCGCAAGATAGAGCTCCATGTTGTCAAGAAATATAATGGTAGCCACTCCTCCAGAGTTGAGGTCTTCTGCATTCAGCGTTTGTCCTGCGAGTGATCCTCGATGTGCCAGTTGAGGAGCGCGGTGTTCCTTGTCGTCAATAGATTGACTTGCTGCGGTTGCTAGATCCTTATTTAGAGCCAAAAACGTTCGCCTCAGGGCGTCGGCTGGCGTGTCATCAGCCTTTAGTCTACTGAGCTCTTCGGTAAAATGGTGACTGAAGTTTTCATGGAGGTATTTTGCGACTTTTGAACCGCCATTTGATGAGGCTTGGCCATCAAACATACCAAGGAGGGTCTCAGTTTCATGGCCTCTGAACCCTGGAACGACCATATCGATCGTTGAAAGATGCTCATGCCTGCCTAGACTATCGGCCATACCATAAGCCATGGTACCGGCAAGCGAGCCAGAAGTTCGGACTCGACGATCCTCTGTCTGATCAGGGACAGAGGGTATGGTAAGCGTAACGTCCATAAGTCCGAGAACCCGAAGGTTGTGAAGTGTAGCGAAATTTGTTAGATCTTGCCCTTCACTGACTCCATTGTATAGATCGTGTTTGACTTGCTTGATCTCAAGGCGCTTATTGCCCGAGAAGTTCAGATACTTCAAAGCTGCGTTGTACTGCCAGTTCCAATCGTACGGCCAGTTCGAGACATTGTATTTCAAGGAGTTGCTACCAACATCTAGGACGGCTAGCTTCGAGATCTTGCCAAGTTCGGCAGGCAGCGTTTGGAACTTGTTGCCATTGAGATGAAGCACCTTAAGCGAAGAGATGTCTTCTAGGTCATCGGAAGGAAGGGAGGTCAACTCGTTTCCGGAAAGGTAGAGCTCGTTCAGATGCGGCCAGCGTCGCAGCGATCGCTGGGGAATGTCGATCAACTCGTTATAGGAAAGGTTTAGTACCCGGAGTTCTGGCAGCATTACAATCTCGTCAAACACGTCATCAGTTAATCTGTTGTCCGCCATGTACAGATTACGGAGGGAGCCGGCGAACGTTGTTGTGAAGCGCTGTTGCTGTGAGTTGTTTGAGTCTTTCCGTTTTATCGGGGTCAAGCTCCCATCTGTTGGGGTTCTTGATATCACGGATGCTTTTCTCCCACCAGGCCCATAAATGGAGACGATGGATCCCGTCCTAGCATTTCCAGCAGGTGAGCTGCCAACGCTCAGCAGTCCGCCAGAGGCTTGGCTTGGCCTTCGATGGCTAAAGTCTTCGAGCTTGCCTAATTCCTCAAATTCGAGACTTTGGGAGGAGCCTTGAGTACCGTTCGGCTGAGCCTCAATGGATGGCGCTTGAAACACCGGCACCGGCTTTGGGAAGCTTTCTAACAAATTTGCCGATACATTCAATGTGTCCAGTCGGAGGCAATACCAGATTTCCGTAGGAAGCTTCTTAAGATTACACTCGCGTAGGTCAAGGAATCGCAATTCTTGGAGGCTGCCAATGGTAGGTGGTAAACTACTCAACGGATTTTTTGCAATGCTGAGATATTCCAATTTCCGGAGTTTACCGATTTGAGAAGAAAGGTTCACAAAATGATTCTTGTCCAAATTGAACTTTTTGAGGTTTGGCATGTGCTCAAACATGGTCTCATCCAACTGCGCCACATTTGCTGAGGCGATATTGAGAGAAGTCAAGCTTGGAACGGAGGACGACAGATCGAATCGTGTTATGGGGTTGTGATCAAGGTGAAGAATGCAGATTTTGGCGAAGGATCCCTCAAAATTTGAAATCGAGTTGTGTCCAACCATAAGCTGCTCAAGTTTAGGCAATTCCGAGAAGACGTCAATGCTTGTAACATCATTGAATCTCAGATCGATCTCTTTCAGATTCGTGAGCTCCTTGAAGCTGCCGTGAAAGGCACCTGAGAGCAGGTTGTTAGTTGCCCATAGCTTCTCCAACTTTGTAAGCTGCAAAATTTTAGGTAAAGCTCGGATCGAGTTGAAACTAATATCCAGATCAATGAGAGACTTCAGCTCACACACTGAATCTGGGAAGACTTCTAAGTAATTTGACGAAAGGTTCAGGTTTCGAAGTGATTTGAACTGGTTGAAATAGGAAGGAAGGGTTTTGAGCTTGTTGTTCGACATTTTGATGCTCAGCAAACTATGCAACTTTTCCAGCCCAGAATTTTCGAGTGATTCGAGGCGGTTGTTGGAAATGTCGAGCGTTGTCAGTCTTGTGGCCAGGCTAAAGCTGGGAGGTAGTTGCCAAGCCTCGTTACCAATATACCTGATATCCCTGAGGTTGACGCAGCCTTGGATGAAGTCTTTCGGAACATCGAGCGAAAGATTTCGAGACAAATTAATGGAAACGATCTCGGTTGATTTCTGGTACAAATTGATCGGTATAGTGACAAGGCTTCGACCCTGAAGGTCAACGTGACTGTGCTTCTGCGTCTTGCTATGCGTTGGTTCCGTGTCCAGTCTGTAGTAGCCACTGAGTTTTGTAGGTACAAAGGTGAAGCGACAAAGATAGCTGTTGTCCTCTCGGCCAATTTCTTCTATACGATCATTCTTTTGATATCCCGCCTGTTCCAGGAGCCGCTTTTGAATAGCGATGGGTCTCTCCGACGGTCCAAGCTGCCTCTGGAGATCATGTTTACGCATGATGATTTGATAGTTGTCGAGCTCATCTTGTAGGAAAGACTTCCTCCCCAGGGAAATAAGAATCTCGGAGACTGTAGTACTGACGGCCCTCGATATCGTCGCGAAGGTCGAATCAATGCGAAAGACCCGGACACAATGAGGTGTACCATCGTCGTCATCTGCTTCCGAAACTCCTGTATCATCCACTTCTCGTACCCGAGGTATGTTATCCTCGCCTTCCTTTTTGACAGCCCACGAATCCGGAGCATCCCATTTCGCCTCGGGAAGGTCTTTAGATTCTTTGGAAGGCTCTTCTTCAATCGCACCGCCAGTGGCGCCAGTGTAGATAGCTCCGTAGGGTGCATTGGGCTGCGGACCTAGAGCGGATGGATCAACAATGCCTTCCATATCGTCAAGGTTGGTGTCTAGATTAAAGAGCGCATCGCTTGCTGAAGACCCATTGCGGGACTTATCGGCTTCTTTTCCACTCGTACTTTCGTAACTGATGCCGCGCTTTGGTTTAGGGAACCTTCCATGACTATGCAACAACCGCGACCCACTCTCCTTCTTTTGGGATGGCGAGCTAGAATCTGTATAGTCTGACGCTTTGGCAGTCGAGCCGCTGTCGAACGTGGCAACGCTTCCTTCCCGAGGCCTTTTCTGAAGTGAATATTCGGTATTGTCATATTTGCTCGATTCACTAGGCGGATCTTGTAATGACCGCGTTGAGCCAAGGGAATGTGAATGTAATAGAGAATCATCCGCACCCCGGTCGCCCTTGTGTCTTCGAAATCTTTCAATAATTGAGCGTTTTCCGGATGAGCCGTCAGCTGGCGATCGCTGACCGGAGATAGGCTCGCGGCTTATTGCACTATTGTAACTAGGGGTCGGACTCGTCCCACGCAGGGGAAGAGTAGTTCGTGAAGCCATAGGAGAGGAGATCTGGTCCTTCAGCATCCGGACACCAACGGCGGAATTCTGTCTATTGGTCAAAGGTTGGACAGGAAGCCCTTTATGTAAATCTTTCGACGGTGGCTTTGGAGGTTCCTCTTTACTTCGAGAATGCCGATGACCGGGAAAATGGAGTCTGTGCAGGTGAGAGTGGTGTTGATGTTTAGCAGGCGGATCGCTTCCCACATATCGTTGCTTGTCCAATCCGGCAGGTGCTGGTCTAACTGTGGCATCGCCATACTGCTGGATCTCCTGTGACGTATACCTGTTAGCGTTTGACCGATTTCTAAAGTTCAGGAAAGAGCGATGATATGTTGGTCTCGACTGTTGAGGCTCGTCAACACCAAGTAGCGACAGCCAGACAAGCAAGAAGCCCATAATTTCCTATCTTAACCACAATCTATCGGAAACCAAGATACAAAGGGAGAATTATTTCAAAGGCAGACCTGAGGATCAACTTGGCAATACGAGATCTGCGACCGGGTGCATTTAATAAAACTTCTCATATCTGGCGTTGGGGTATTGTGCAGGTTTTTTGCGACCCTCCGAGTCTTTGAAATTTTTGGAAGCTTAAGGGAATACTCGGCAAGGACTTGGGGTTTTAATACACACGGTCATGCAAAGTGGCAGTGATTGCGTGACACAAGAACGACAAACATGTAGACTTACTTTGAAATCTTGAAAGAGCCAAGGAGTAACGTCACTGGATGGTAAAGGAGTCCGAGGTCTTGAATTACTGGGCGACAGAGGTGGTCCGTCGTGATTGAAGGCATTTATTGAATTATTGCGATCTCTCTGGGAAGCAGATGACGTAGAATGCTCTCGCTGGATCCCTGGGAGTATGCTGGTATCCGAACTTCTTGACGACTCCCGTCCATTGCTATCGTCGCCAAAGAACCCGGCAATCTTGCTACGCCGGGTGCCTCTCGAAATGCTTGCCCTGGAATTCGAGTTTGAATTTTGGCTGCTAATGGTAGTCGCACTGGCTACAGACGGTCTTCGCTCGTCACCGTAAGAAAGTCGATCGGGTGAGCCACTAGTGCCAGTGCCACCAGTATCCGGTCGAAAGGACGGTGAACTTTGAAACTTGCAGTGTTCGTCATCGAAAAAGATTTCAGATGCTGCTCCTCCCTTCGATACCGTGAGGCCATCGTTCACCGTCCACGGCGCAACCTCGGCGTTTGGCTTCACTGCTGAAGGTGGATCCCTCGAAAATGAAGGTATGCTTCCTCCAGAGGTGTCCAGGCACGCAAGGTCTTTTCGATAATCATAGATCGTACCTGTCATAGAATATTCCTTCGGCGACACGTCCGGCGAACTAGAGAAGAAGGTTGCACGCGAAGGAGTATCAGCACTCTGCGGACTCGAGTCATTTTGTTGAACCCTGTAGAGCAACCAAGAACCCGTTAGTAAAAGACTATATCGAAGATATTGAAATCAAATGCTTCGGCGGGCCCCTGACAGGGACAAAGATCCAACAATCGCATAGCATCCAAAGCTCCAGTGATGACAGAGTCCAGGCTCGGCCACAATAGTCAAGCTCATGTGTTTCTTCCATGGTATCTCCTCGCCCAAAACTGCCTGGAGTGTTCACCGTAAAGTTGGGCACAGATAGGAGAGCTTCCGGCATAGTGAGCAGCCTCGTCTGTGAATATTCCGTAGGGTACCTCTGGAAGATGAAGGCGACAACGGCAGTGACAGCAGCAAAAAGACTCACAGATCTTTATGTCCAGTGCGAACTTGTATCGGAGCCCTTCGAGAGCTCGGTTCCGATGCACCCATTGTCTTGTCGTGCGCTCGCCGAGTTCCCTTGTTCGCCTTCTCTGGACGATTCAGGGTCAGATGGTCCCTTTTCGTCATCGTTGGCAAGCAATCGATGCTCTGACGAGGGAGAGTTGCTGCTGTATAGGCGCAGAGGGCCCAGACTTGAGGAGTAGGCAAGGCGGCACGGCGATCTCCATGTATGCGTCCCACGTCTCGGCTACCGAACGAACAAAGCTGCTCAGACAATTAGAAGAGGGTACCTGCAGAACACAGTCAGTAGTGCAGCTCTCAAGAGAACTGAGTGAGACTGTTCGAGCTGATCGCAATAAGACAGCGCAGGGTACGCCAGGGCAGCTTCGTGGGTGTCCGATCCGTGAAGCATCTGCAGTATAGTACTTGATTTGCGCAAGGGCCGGTAGCCGAAGCAGGAGGCCCACAGTTATTGTGTGGGGTCCCCCCATTATTCCGACGAGCCGAACTGCTGTGGCTTAGCCTTAGAAGGGTCCACCTAGCACTCGGCTAAACCTAGCAGTCGTCAGGCTATAGGGCTGAAAATTCACATTTCATATTTTATTGCTGCAATTCTTCAACATATCAGCAAAACAATGGCAGCCACCCCCCCCACCCCCCCCACCCCCCCTATGTCCTCCATACCTTCGGAAGATATAGAACTTTCACAGGAAGAGCGCATAACGCTTGCTTTCGCCCGTTGGAACGAGGCTTCAGCAGCCAACGAAAATCCTTCCAAAGCAAAACTCGCTCGTCAATATGGAATACCAAGGAGTACTCTTATGGATCGAATCAATGGCCGAAGGGCTGCTTCTGTACGCAATCAGCACTTTCAAAGACTTAGCCCCGAAGAAGAAGAAGCTATATGTGCCTGGATTCTACGTCTTCAGGCTTGGGGCTGGCCTCCTCGTGTGGAGCAAGTACGTTCAATAGCCAAAGAACTACTAGTTAAAAAGGGAGACAACAAGCCAGTCGGAATCAATTGGCCCCAGAAGTTCCTAAAACGTCATTCGCAAATCAAAACAGCATATGTTCCTCCGCTTGATAAAGAGCGTGCTATGGCTCAGGATCACGATATTTTAGCTGGCTGGTTCAACCTTTTTCAGAGTTTGAAAGAAGAGCATGGAATAGAGATAGAAGATATCTACAACATGGACGAAAAGGGGTTCATGCAGGGGGTCATTGCTAAGCTTCGGGTCATGATTTCCAAGTATGAAAAGAAGGCTCATATGACTCAATGTGGCAATCGAGAGTGGGTCTCATTGATTGAGTGTATATCTATGGATGGAAGAGTCTTGAAGCCGTGGATTATCTTCAAAGGAAAAGTACAGCAGAAGGCCTGGTACGAAGTACTCAAAGAAGGTCATATTGCTGTGAGCGAGAATGGCTGGACCGACAACGAATTGGATCTAGCCTGGATTCGGAAATGCTTTGATCCAGAAACTAAAATCCGTCAGAAAGGCGAATATCGAATGCTATTAATCGATGGTCATGCTTCTCATATCACTACTCAGGTGATTGACTATTGCGTCAATCAGAAGATCATTCTACTGTGTCTTCCGGCTCACACCACTCATCTGCTTCAACCACTAGATGTTGGGGTCTTTGCTCCATTGGCTACTGCGTACAAGGCTCATGTTCAGCGAATTACTCGGCTTGGGGCCAGCTACTCAATCGATAAAACGGACTTTCTAGAGATATATCAACAGGCCCGGCATGAAGCAATTACCTCACTGAATATCAGAAAGTCATGGACAGCTACGGGGCTTCTTCCGTTCAGCCCAGCATTAGTACTTCAGCACTTTCCTTCTAAGGAACTAGAGCAACCACAGCAGTATAACATAGTCATCCGTTCAACTACGCCTTCCGAGGCTTCAGTCACATACATCGATTCCGGTTTAGAAGTCGTTCTAACACCTGCAAATACTTCTCAAGTACAGCAGCTTATTAGACAAGCAATAAAAGGAACGGTTCCTAGTCAGATTCTTCAAAAGATGGGTAAAGCAGCAATACGAGCAATGGCGGAATCTACTATTCAGAACGTCACTAATCAGGAACTTCTTGAACTCAATAGAAGAAAGAAGCAAAAGACCAATCGAATTGGGGGTAATTACGGTACTGCAAGAGTCATGAATCAAGAGATTGTCGATGAAAGAAGAGAGAATCAACGAACAAAGATATGGCAAAAGGAGGTCAATTCTCTACTACGTCTAGGTCCTGAGCTATTTACTTCAAAACCTCCTATCCGAAAACGAGCTGTCGTTTCAGCTCAACAGACAAAGATGTGGAATAGGGAGGTCAATGATCTACTACGTCTAGGCCCCGAGCTCTTCACTTCGGTACCAATGACAGCAAGCTCTAGACAAAAGAAGAAGAAGCAGCTGATAGTTAAGCTACGGGTCAGACAGCTGGAGCAGAAGCAGGAGCAGAAGCAGCTGATAGTTAAGCTACGGGTCAGACAGCTGGAGCAGGAGCAGGAGCAGAAGCAGGAGCAGGAGCAAAGGAATAACGTGATATCTACAACTGGCCAATCAGGGCGAGGCATGCGTATCAGAAGGGCCCCAAAGAGGTCCTATTAGCTACGTAGTGAATCGTTTGAAGCAATAAAATATGAAATGTAAATTTTCAGCCCTATAGGGCCTGACGACTGCTAGGTTTAGCCGAGTGCTAGGTGGACCCTTCTATGCCGGCTAGATGCACGTGATCATCCATGGGAACACCCAACTCGAGTCCTTCGAATCGACCTCTCCGTCTTAGAAATCATGGACTTGGTTGCACCCAATTCATATCTTTAACCTCAATCCAGACTGCGCTGTCTCAGCCTCTCGATGTTTGAGCTACAGTACCCTTAGCAACACAGATATTGTGGTATCCTCCTTGACGTCATGTGAACTCATGCCACCCCTGCCTTACCGAGCTCGTCAGATGCGCACTGTATCTGTTGTCAGGCCTATGAAAATCGCACAATTACTTTTCTGGTAATCAGAACATATCAAGTTTTATAATTGTTTTTCAGAGGCGATAAGGAGGAAAACAACATCTACCCTTTGAAAGACTACCCTCCTGATGATTCCAATCCTTCTTCCCCACGAAATCGGTGAGTTTTTATCTCCACGATCACCCTATCCGTTTTGTCCTTCTCACAACAGAACGGACTACTTCCAGGAGACCTGGCATAAGGTTGTTCTACTACGTGTAATTCTCAATCTGCTCTTGTCCTTTTTCCAATTGAACTAGGGAATACTGTCGGCTGGCCAGCTTCAGAAAATTGTGATTGTTGGGCGCCCCCTGGTAGATTCTGAGGATCTCGTTCATCGGAAGGATGGTTTGAGACCGTCTCTGTTATATATCTTCAACACGAGGATATAAGTGTTTGAGAATGGATGGAAAGGAAAGATCAATTTTGTACAAATATCCAAAAGCGTCGAGTTACATCCCATCATAGCCACCAATCAATCTACCCACCCACCTTTTCCCAATACAAAATTCTGACTATACAACATAACGTCGTCATTTCTCGTCCAAATAACTTAGATAGGTGCGAAAAACCCAACCCTGACGCCCTCCTTCCCAGGCGATAGGACAATCTCACTTTTCATCGTCTGCTCGGCCTCGGTCCAGTACTTTTCGATACGTTCGAATTTCTGGAGGATGCGCACGAGGGTGTAGCCCATTTCGATGTTGGCGAATTGTTCTGTGTGGGGGTGTTTGTTAGTGTTATATGGTTGAGTGAGAGAGAGGAGGGTGAGGCTGGTGGCGTGAAGAGAGGGGGAAATGATAGTATGAAGAAAAAGTGGCTGGGGGTAGAGAGGTGATATAGGAAGATTAAGATAAAATGGGGAGAAAAGGCAGGGCACTCACGTCCGACACAAATCCTCGGACCGCCGTTGAAAGGGACATACGTCCACGGCTTCGGACTCCAACCCCCATCCCACCTCTCTGGCACAAACTCCTTAACATCCGGGAAACCAAGAGGGATCGGCTGGTAGATCTCCGGATTTCTCTGCATATGCAACGTCGAATATCCGATTGGTGTGTCCTTCCTTATCCCCACCGGGCTAAGTCCATCTTTTCCTCCTCCATGCGGCAGCGTCGTATCATGCAAGGACATGCGCACGTTGAAAGGGACAGCAGGGTACAAGCGCAAAATTTCGTTGATGGTGTGCTGCAGGTATGGCATACTCTTCAGATCTTCGTACGTAGGTGCTCGATGAGATCCAAGACGCTCGAGGATCTCCCGTCGTAGCTTCGCAACGACATGGGGATGGTGGCTAAGTTCGAGAATGGTAAAAGAAAGGGTGCCGGCGGTAGTATCGCGCCCCGCAAGCAGCACAGCCACAAGCTGATCCCGTATGACTTTTCTGTCTCGGGTGTAGGAAGCGAGGGCGTGCAAAAAAGTATACCCCTCTGTTGATTTTGTCTTCTCGTCCAGTTCGTTCTGGTCCAGGCGGAGGACGCGCTCAATGAACGGGTTGACAAAGGAGTTAATGACTTTGAGGCCGGCGCGAAAGTTGCCACGGGGGAGGAGCTTGATGACGAGGGGGCTGGGGAATTAGTGGTGGTAACGAGGATAGAGAGGATAGGGAGCTTACCCGGCTCGAGCGAACATATTCTGGATACGTTGGACTTCGGCAAAGGCGGTTGCGAATTCAGTGTCTGGGTTGTCTAAGCTATCCACACTCTTACCAAGGAGGAATTCGGTGGCAGAGTCAAGAGTAAATCTGCTTCATGGTTAGATCTGCCATTTTCATACCTTTTCGGAGAATATCACCTGTAGAACAATGCAGATACTGGAGATACATTAGCGACCAAGCAGTGCAACGTATCATGGACAAACTTACTATCAACTTCCTGTCCTCTATCCCCAATCTGGCTGAGCATTTTATGTACGTGCTTCTCAAAGATTTGCAGGTCGCTGACGCGAGTCTTGATGAATTGAGGCCTAATCAACTGTCTGCTGTTGTGCCAGCTCTCGCCATCGGTAGTGAAGATGCTATCAACATCAGTTTGGGGCTCCTGTTCATTCATGGTCAAGTCCATTCTCACGAATCACCCAGGAATTCTTGCCAATCGCGGTGGAAAGGTTCGCCCTTGCCATAGTCCTGCGGTTTACATTAGCCAGAGATTCGAAAGTGGCTTGAGAACCGGAGGACTCACGGCAAACTGCGTTGCCAGAATCGCTTTGATGTTCTCTGGATCGGCAGTAAAGATGAACCTAAGTCCTCTAGTAAGAGGATTTCCAAACGCTATAGCAGAGCAAACAAAAAAGCACGTTCTCGACATACCGCTGGCCTGCAAGATTCAATTCCACCGTCTTAGATGCACTTTTGGGTGCCCAAGAAAACAGCCAGCTCCAAAATTCCAGATCCTTATGGTCGCGGCCGGCCTTTATGGAGTGATAGACAAGATCGAGACCTGGGTCAAAGTTAGTACCGGTACTTTACGCTCAAGTCGGGACGATAGTAGGTGTACCAAGTGGCAAGAAGCCTCGAACTCTGGGTGCATATCCACCCAACCGCACAATATCGAGATGCTCCTTGACCCGAGTGACAATATAGTAGACAGCAAACGCGATCAGAAAGAATGCCAAGATGGTCTTAGTGTCCAGTAACTGTTCGAGCATTATGACGGTTATAAGTATTTAGATATCTAAAGACAATGGCCACCGAGAGAAACCCTGGGTCAGACAGGTGAAAAGCTTTTGAGTCTTCTCACAATGCCCGGGCGGTGTCACTGAACGCATGAAGCATTCAAACGTATAGTTAGGGATTTCCATTATTGCATCTATAAAAGTAAGTGTGCATGTGGTGAGCTCGGACTCCTCTTCTCCACCCCGCAGTGTATCCCCGCGCTATTGTTAGGGTTGCCTCGGTTCATCCTGCAGAGTACGAGTACGAGTACTGTATCATATCCGCTGGCTGTTCGCCGAGCAGTTCCATGTCACGTGTTACAAAATCTAGAAAGTGACGGAGTCCACATTAGCTATTTCATGCTCTTTTGGTGTCTACGGAGTAATTCATTAGTACAAGACTACAAGTATTCATCATGCATCCCTTCGTGTCCGTCAAATGCAGTACAATGCCAACCAACACCTTGCTTTTTCTCCCTTTTCAATGATCCATGCCCTCAGTGTCCTGATAATCCCGTAATCCATATCCATACCCGGATCCGTGCTCCATTGGTGTCCAACAGCATGACAATATTTCAGAGAACGAGCACACCAGCCAACAGGCAAGCGGCGCCTAGAATCTTAAATTGGACTTCTAAGTATATCGGCGCTGCCCCGTTGATGACTTTGATGACATTGATGCCGGAGCTAGATGGGCTAGTGGCGCTGTCTGCTGCTTTTGCAACGCCTGTTGGCGAAGATGCTGGTGCTGCAGGTGCGTTGGTTACGAGGAAACCTTGGTTATCGTAACTCTTGGCCTGTCCAGCAGCTTGGGTCACAGTGACTGGAAATCCTTGTCCGTTGAACTCGGTCACCACTTCAGCTCCAGCAGCCGAGGACGAAGCCTGCGGCGAGGCTGCTGGCGACGACATAGGCGAGATGGGTTGGGATGGTGACTGTAGGATATTTGAGTCAGCAATCCGATTTACGTTGTGCTCGAATGACAGAATGCAAGGGACTCACTCACAGGCGCCGCACTAGGCGGAACGACCTTCCCAGAAGATGTGACTGTCCAGCCGGACGGCAAACCTGGTAATGCGGTCGTCGCTACTGAAGCACTAGTTTGCATTGTTGTTGGGGTCCAGCCACCAGCATTGGGTGTGCTCGTCACGGTGGGATCACGGTGAGTCCCTTCGAATGGCATTGGGGCGCTGTTCGATGTTGAGGTGACTGCTGGCGGTGCTGCAGCCACTGGTGCCGCGCCGTTTCCACTTGAATTTATGGTGCCGCCGTTAGACTTGACGGACTGCCAAGTGCCATCAGTCCCAGAATAGGTGTATTGCGTGCCTGTGGAGTAGTCTGTGACAGCGATGGAGCTGACCTCCATGGTGTACGGGCCGCTAGCGTAATTTGTAGGACCACCTGCCCATGCAATGGTTCCGGGGGCATTTGACGAGTCGCCACCGCTCCATGCCCCAAGTTTGATCATCATAGGTGTCTGAGGATATTGTCCGGCTTGCGCAGTCTGGGGAGTCAACGTTCTCACTGTTTTCCCATCAATCTGCCATGCGACCTCGTCGGCTGTCCAGTCAATCGAGTACTTGTGGAAAGCGGCTTGGTTATTCGGATCTGCATGAAAGGCACCTCGATTGTATGTGGTCGTTTTCCCTTTACCGAAATAGTTACTTTGAACTTGTTGAGCGTCTCCTCCAAGCCATTCCCAATCGATCTCGTCAAGATCATCGGACTGTAGTACGGCACTGCTGACGACTCCGACGCCAGGGGCCGGCTTCATCACGAAGTCGACGTGCCCAAACATGATGTACCATTTTGATATCAACTGCGGCGAGTCTCCTGACTTTGCTACAGTAAATTTGGCACCACTCGAATCGTACGTTGGGTTTCCCTGGGGTGTGAAGGAGTCAGAAGCGCCTTGCGTGAAATCAATATTGACTAATTTGCCAAGGGCAGTGTCTGGTGGACAGCTTCCTACGATTGAATTAGCAAGAACTCTTGTACCTAATGTAGAGCGACTGAATTACCGCTTGTAAGAGGGTTGCATGTAGTGAAAGTCTGAGCTGCTGCTGGCGCCGCAGTCAACACCGCAGTAATGATGGCAGGGTATAGATATTGGGATCTCATGGTTGAGATGACGGTGGAAGGACGAGTTTGGATTGCCGAGAGCGATCGGAACTTGTGGCAGCAGCTGAGCCCAGAGAGGAGGAAATACCTGCAAGATGTGGGTAGCGACAGATTCAAGACAGATTGTGGAACAAAGGATAAGAGTTAGGCAAGTGTGACGGGTAGCTGCTGTGAGAATAAATGGAAGGTGAGATGTGAAGCGGGAAGGTTGGGGGTTACAGGACTTTCCTTTGGGTAGTATTTACTTGATGTAACTAAGATTATCCCTAACCACCTCAATTGCTTCCTGCCACTTCTATTATTAACCTTGCCGTATGACGCGTAAGTATTAGGAAGTCGTGATTGAGCTGATGGTTTCGGTTTGAGCAATATGGAATGGCTGGTTTGAAGTAATCTAGTTATGCGCTGGCAATGATACAAGCTTATGGAGGGGAGTTGAAAACAGAAAAGGCTGGGAAGGGTCCATCTGCTGTTGGCCGGGACACCGCATTAGCGCGGTCATTGTCCGCCGCTAACCTCGGGTAGGGCGCTCGCTTGATTTGCACAGTCATCATCATCCGAGCCTTCCGAGGGAATCTCCAGGAGTTATCAGCAGCTGAGATGACGATTTTGGGAGCAATCGAACACTGTGCCCCAAGATAGTGCTCAAGGTTCTTCTACTTTGGCACTGTTTTTCTCGTAACAATGGCGGAACATTTGAGTCCACAGGACAAACTCGCCCTTATAAAAGAGAACCTGCAAGAGATCTTGAAGCCTGAGATTCTCGAGGATGTAATTCTGAAGCAGAACAGGCCGCTTGTCATCTATTGGGGTACTTCGACCCAAGACAGCTCTGAGAACCTTTCTGACGGTCCAGGCAGGTACTGCGACGACAGGCCGACCGCATTGCGGCTACTTCGTGGCGATATGTAAACTCGCCCACTTTTTGCGCGCTGGTTGTACAATCAAGATTCTATTAGCAGACATACACGGATTTCTCGATAACCTCAAAGCTCCGATCGAGCTTGTCAAGTTTCGAGCAGAATACTACAGATTCGTCATAACAGCGCTCCTCAAGTCCGTCAACGTTCCCATAGAAAGACTTGAGTTCGTGCTAGGAAGCTCATATCAGCTGTCGGCAAGTTATACCATGGATCTCTTTCGGCTGAGCTCAGTGGTTACGGAACACGATGCCAAGAAAGCTGGGGCGGAGGTGGTAAAACAGGTTGCCAATGCTACCCTGAGCGGTCTCATCTACCCTCTGATGCAAGCACTAGACGAGGAGCATTTGGGTGTCGATGCTCAGTTTGGTGGTGTAGATCAACGAAAAATCTTTATCCTGGCGTCGGAGCAATTACCAAAAATCAATTACAAGGAGCGAGCGCACTTGATGAACCCCATGGTACCGGGGCTTGCGGGAGGCAAAATGTCAGCCTCGGATCCAGATTCAAAGATCGACCTATTAGATACCCCTGAGGTAGTGACGAAAAAGTTAAAGAAGGCTGTTGCGGCTCCGAAAGAAGTGGAAGGAAATGGCATCGTTAGTTTCGTGGAGTTTGTACTGCTACCAATTAGTGCTCTGAAAAGCGGTGGAAAGGCCAAGTTTGTGGTAGAAAGAGAACGTGACGGAAAGGAGCCACTTGTCTATGAAGACGTGAAGACACTGAAGGGCGACTACGCAGCTGATACCGTAAGATCCCTAACAAACCTGTACCTGATTCTAGTCCTTAAAGGAAGTCATTGGCTGATGTTGGTAGTTGACACCACAACTACTGAAAGCCGCTGTCACCAGCGCATTGCTCGGCCTGCTCGAACCTATTCAAAGAGATTTCAAGTCATCGTCTGAATGGCAGGAAATAGAACGGAAGGCCTACCCACCACCAGAAGTCAAAAAGAAGGAGAAGAAAGTCAAGGATAGAGGAAGTAGGTTCCCGGGCGCAAAGCAAGGAGTGGAAGCACAGCCGGACGGACATATCGAAGGAAACCCCAAAGACCAAGTAAATGTAGGGACTGGGGCGGCGGCAGCAATGGAGAAACTTGAAGTAGGGACGAAACCATAAAATTCGAATGTTCTGAAAGATGCGAATGTGCCTGTGTCCTCTATGTATATCTCAGCCTTTGGCATGAGCTTAGATATGGAGACGATACTGATCAGTCGTTGCTGACATGTAATATGGCAATTGATTCGAGACTCGTGTCGCACAAAAAGGAGTCATTGACGTCATCAGTTGATAGATCTAAGGTACCTGATGTAGGTACCTTACGCGACAAGATCTCTATGGATGATTCAACAACATGTCCAATAATCTCCTGCACAAACCCCCATTGACGCTCGGAAATGCAATTGTTTCAGCCTGCATCAACAAGCGCTTTTGAAACCGCCCAATGGTGCACTGCCACATTGTATCGTGAACCCAGTATCCCTCTACAGAAGCACAAATAAATGGCCTTATCCCATCACTACTACTCCGTACTCATCAATGCATTGCTGAGCTATCTCTCGAATCATGCATGAAATTGAGGACGAGCAACAGCCTCTGTTACCTGCAAGCTCCATACATTCTGCCGAATCTGCTGGTTCAGATCAACCCCGGAACCGACAATGGCCAACTCCGTCGATTGGCCCTCTGAGAGCATTCCTATCGAGTGAAGCTGCAGTCACTATCATCTGTGTTTTCATTCTACAGTTTTTGATTAGCTTCGCAAAACATGTAGTCGAGGTTCCTATCGTTCGTCTCTTCGAAACCGCGATATGCGATAGATACTATTCCTCCCATGGAGACGCAGCATCTGGGCCGGTCAATGAACGCTCATGCAAGCTTCCACCCATTCAAGATCAGCTTGCCCTCATTACAGGCTTTCGATTTGGATTCGATGCCTTTGGAGGAGTCGTATCTGCAATCTACTATGGAGGACTTGCCGACAGGCTCGGACGGAGACTGGTCTTGATACTGTTCTGCATTGGCACACTCTTAAGCTTGGTCTGGATTGTCATGGTTTGCTACCTGAATAAAGTACTTCCTACGCAATTGGTATGGATTTCATCGATTTTCCTCCTGGTGGGTGGCGGTCAGCGAGTTGCCAAATCTATGCTTTTTACAATCATAGCCGACAGCGTGGATCAATCAAGCCGGTATATAGAGCAGACGTCACATCCTGGTTATGGCGTCACTAAAGCGAATGCAGATCGAGATACATGTATCTTCTCTCCTCGGTACCTCACGTCTGCACGCTCATAGCGCCCCCTGCGGCAGCCTTCTTCATGAGCGTTAGCATCTGGCTTTCGTTCGAAATTGCCTGCGGAACCCTGGTCTTGGGCAGCATCCTCGTATGGTTAATGCCAGAGTCCTTGAAACACCAACCATCCACTAAAGACGACCATGTTCTTCCGGTCGAAACACTTCCACCGCTTGATGAAGATGAGGAGCCCCTCATCCCTCAAGAACAACCTCACGACAGCATCAGCGGCTCAACCCTTGTGCATCACCGCACTCTAACTTGGTGGGAGGAAATTAAAGAGCTGTTCGAAATTCCCGGATTACGGTTCTGCTTCGCTTTATTCTTCATTGTTCCAATTGGGCTCATCTCGAAGGCCTTTGTGTATCAGGTATGCTTCCCTGATGTCTTAGGGCTACGCAGGCTAACCCTAGATTAAAGCACGCTTCCGAAAAGTTCCACTGGAAATACACCCTAACCACCTGGCTCCGGGTCTCCCAAGCCGGCGGCGCCTCCATCGTCACATTCATCACCCTTCCTGCCTTGACCACAATCCTAATCCGTAGAGGATACCGTGCTCAGAAGATCGATCTTAATGTGATCCGAGTGAGCTTGTTCATCGCGGCAATCGGGTTCGGGTTGCTTTGGCAAGCAAAAGCTGGCTGGATGCTACTCTTTGCACTCTTCATCGCCGGTCTCTCAGAAGGCCTGGAGCCGGCCCTACAGGGTCTGGCTACCTCTCTCGATATGGGAAGACATGCGAGGATGTTCACCACTGTCGCTGTGATCGAGACTGTTGGGAAGCTTATCGGTGGGCCAGGCATGGCCCGACTATTTGCGATTGGCCGTGGTGGAGGCCATGGATCTATGGGAATATGCTTCCTGGCAGCTTCGGTATGTTCCTTTGACAACGTATATTGGGACGAAACGACGCTAACTGATTCTTACCAAAGGTGATCTTCCTTCTGCTGCTAATCGCAGCTTGTATTATGAGAGTGAAGCGCTAAACCCAGATTTTAAGAGGCCTCTAGAAGCATGCTCGCAAGGTACCTAATGACTTATCCAGAGAACCTTGAGACATAACCGTGGGGGAGAAAATATACGGAAACAGAATTCTACACTTGGCCCACAACAAAAGGGTCAAACCACGAGGACCGAACCCACAAGGAACCAACCCATAGCAACGCCCCGCAAGAATCCACCCATTCAAGCGCGCTTCGAACCAACACCCCTCCCCCTACCACGAGCTTAAAGGATTGCACTCAAGGGAGAAAGCCGGGCATCAGCCCGAAGAACGACGCAAGAAGGTACTCCGCTCAGAAGTGATCCTTGTATCCCATAATCGAGCGAGGGAGAGGAAGAAGCGAAGACCAGCCGCGCACTAGGACTCAACAGAGACACGCATTGCGCACTCGTTCCTACCATGCTCAACCGCGCACTCTCAACCATACCAAAGGCAGGATGGAAACCCCTAATATCCGTCTGCCTCACCCTAAAATCTAGTCTTTGACATCGAAATCTTCATGAGTCGATCACGTCGACGAACTTTAGTGTCCCACGTATATGAAAGGCCTCGCATGGTAAGAGCCACATTGAGGACTTGAGTGCAAGGACGTTGGGTCCTGCATGTAAGTGGATAGACTAGAAAGGATGGAGAGCGGAGAGTGGAGTGGAGAGTGGAGAGTGAAAAGTGGAGTGGAGTAGAGTGGAGGATGTTGAATGGAGCATGGAAGCATCGAGGATGAAGACTGGAGGGAACGTGCGGGTAGAAGGGTTGTGAGGGTGAAGGTAATAAGAGAATTAAAGGAACATAAGGACAAATGGCGGGAAGAAAGAGAAGTTCGCAAGCGGTTGGGTTGGGACAAGGGAGAGAGGGGGGAGAAGGGACCCGCCGCCTCTACCTCAGCCTTGCAGCGAGGATCGACATTGGAATATTTGTACGGCCCCAGGTAGATATCAAGGCCATCAATCGACACATCACATCCATCCCTCACAAGCTCAGGCTCATGGACACACGCGTGCTATGCAACCTCATCAGTTTATTTATATCCATCCCTGCTTTCGATTCCCACCCATCCCTTCCCTAAACCAACAAAACACCTCTCCCCCCCACTAGACAGATTCTCAAACAAGCGTCCTCGAAAGGGTAGCCTCCTCGAACCACTTCCATCGCCCTGACTACTGTATCTCCAAACTCAACCCCCCTTCCGCTTCCTCCATCCCCATTCCTCCAACGCCTCTACCTCAACCTCCACACAGCCCATGCCGCAAACCCACCACAGCCCTTGTCAACAAAGCCGCCCTCGTCGGACCCGACAAACCCCATCCTCCATCCATGCGGTCATGGTGAGCGTGGTCGGTAACTGAGATGAGGTAACGAAAGCCATGTGGGAGGTTTGGGGGACGTTGCTGAGGAGCGGGTTTGTGTTGGCTTTTATGGAAATGGGGATGGGGGTGGGGGTGGATGGTGGATGATAGGGCGAATAACGGAGGTGAGGGGCCTGCGGTTTAGTTATTGGAAGAGCAGGGGCGTGGCTTAGCAATGGAGGTTTCGTTTCTTGATTCGAGGGTAACGAGTGCCTTGACTCAGAGGGGTTGTGCGTCTTCTTTTTGGGGGAGATTAGGTGGCTTTGGCTTATGCGTGGTGTGGACAGGGTGGTTTGGCTTAGGCGTTGGAGTGCTTTCGATCAAAGACTGTTGTTTTGACAGCCGTGTTCGAGGAATTGCTGTGTCTGGGTGTTGAATCGATGAAGACGTGAAGGGAAAGGGGGGGGACTTACGTGTTGTTGAAGGTATCGTTGGAGCTTGTTATGTGGTATGGATATAGTATACCGTTCTATATATAGGAAAGGCAAAGACAGGAGAAGAGACCACTGAGATAAGAGAACAGACAGAGACGTAGACTTTCCGGAAAGAATGAAGAGAAGAAAAGCGTGACCGATCTGTCTATCACGACTTACCTGGTGAACCTGACATTCGATCTTTGCAGATCCTCGTGCCATTGCTAAATCTGAGTCGTAAATCATGTTGTTATTTAAACCAGCCAGCTCGAAAGCTGCGCGGCTAGGTGGTGTGAGTTTCGAACCAAAGATGGCCCGGAGATTGGGAATCCGTTGTCCAAACTCTTCGCTTGAAGGGCGAGTAAGGATTGGAAGGAATTGGTATCTTGGAGAAAGGTTTGGTGTAGGAGATAGGAAGGTGGGGCGTAGAGGGGCGTGTGAGGTAAGTCGCAAGGATGGTATCCTTCCGAGCGACTTGTAGCCATGTCTGTAAAGGGTCTTGGCAGCTCGGCATGGTTGGAGTGGTAGTGTTGTGGAGGTGGGAGAAGCTACGCAGTGTATTGCGTCGAGCCCAGAAGAGAAAAGGGATTTCGGGAGTGGAGGACTGTGTAGTGACGACCTCGGAGGGGTGTTCCAAATGGTGATGGTGTGACGACAGAAGTCATAGTGGAAGCCAAATGGTCTTGCTGGGAGTGTCAGAATACTGCGGATGGACCCTTGAAGGAAGGCCGGAATCCATGCCGCAATGTCCGATATGTACAGTGAAGAGGATGTGGAATGCCGAGATATCATTTCCTTCCACCCGATCAGGAGCAGAGGCTCCATCTTGGCATCCCAGAGAGTTCTTCAGCGCCGTGTTATCCAGACACAAGCTTTCTGAAGTGGGCGCATCGAACCTCCAGAGGACAGCTAAACCCTAATGGGCAATATGTAGCAGGTCAACCCGAGGGACGTGGTTTCCACAGAGGACAAATATGTCCTCAGACCAGGGATGGCAGGATTTGCAAAAACCCAAGTTGAAGAATGAATGTGTAAGTGGCTTTGAGGTCAAAATTAACCAAGGGGCGAGGTGAAATGAGTGCATTAGTGCTAGATTGGAGCCGAAGAAAGGAAAGGCAAAGATTCACGGTCAGGGAGCTTTTCTAGTACCAGCTAGACGCCGATGTAGCACCTAAGTTCGCAAACGTGGATCTTAGGTCCCCAAATCATCAAGACACGAAGGAAATATGAAAGCCATGACTGTCAGACGGCATGCCACCGACGGCAGCAGGCAGACTCGTGATGCGGAATTCCAATCCCAATTCCAATTCAGGGTTAAATGAGGGTATGCCAAAAGGGGCGAAAGAACAGCAGTGCAGACGTGCTGTGTGCATGCGGCCAGGCGCATCGATCCCAACCTGAAACCAGGGGAACAGCTATACCTAAAGGCAACATCAGCAAGGCATAGCTTCATACGTATGCCTTCTCACACTGAGAGATGATGCGAGAGCTCGATGCGCGAGTGGTGGAGCAAGAACATGAGAAAGTCTGGCTGGCTTTGCAGATGTATTGTGGGTGTGGATCAGGTGTGCCCATGCGAGATATTTGAGTGGATAGGGAGAAGGTACTTGACAATGCATTAACCTTTTGTGGATTATGAAAGGTATGCCTATGCAGTGACCTTCTCTAGATGACAAAGAGGTATCGCTATTCGGGAAACCTTGCAGTAAAGTAGAGGAATTCGTGACAGACAGTAGCAGTGTGTAGGACTAATGGTGCAATGGTAGATCTTCTCTCGAAGGTATCATTAGCACACACATGAAGCGGTAGATGTGGTGAGCTTACCTGAATCGACTGTGATAAACCTCTTGACAAGCGTGGCAGCAGCCACAGATCTCTTCTAAGTTGACTACTACGTATGTTGGTATCAGCTTTGCAACATAATCTTGTGAGACAGCAGAAAAGCTCTTGGTGTAGCACTAAGACATCAAATAGAGAGACTGAGACGTGAAGTCGAAATGGCAACAAGATGCAAATGCTGAGCAGCGAAGAGATCAAACATGTGTAAGAAACCAAGTAATCACAGATCATGTCAGATCAGATTAACTACGGCCGGAGAAGTAACACCTGTTGTCGCCGGAAAGCCAAAGCTTGTTGGTGATTGAAAGTGAGGTGAGAGGTGGAAGATGAAAGGTCAAAGACCAACAGGATTGTTTTGACAACGTATTAGCTAGAAGAGGAAGAGTCAACACTAGAGTAAGATGAACACAGTTGTAGTTGTACAGTTCATGGATACATGGAATGTGATGGACTTGACAGGTGAAAAGTTGGCATTAACGAGAGATGAAGTGTTAACTGGTGTTGAAGATCACCAGCTGCACCTCGACGGATTGGCTTGTGTCTGAATGCTGACAAGCTCCTTCAAGAGCAACGTAATCCTCTTTGCAAGAAGCAAAGAGGGCACTCTTTGCATCTATGTTGGGTGCTCTTTCTGACGAGCGTTGAATTATCTAGATCGATGTACATACAGCAAGACCACAACAAATATTAGCGCTATAACATTTCTTAGCGATAGGACACTTCGAAAATTCGCCTTAATTTGACACTTCAACTGCACGAACAAGAAACTTCTCCTCTGTGCTACGAGGGAAAACGCCAAGAATAAAAGCTCAGCTCGTCGGGCGATAGGTTCATGCTAATGGGAACTTTCAGATACTCGCCTTGGATCCTGAAGTGTATACAAAGTCTCCTTCGAGTTAATGAAGACATTATATGGGGTTACGACAATAGAATGAAATATGTAGTCAGGTACAGGTATATCAGAAGATATGGTCTTGGTACAGCGGTATCCAGCCCACTAATTTTCGTCTACTGATGTCCGTCACTCAATTTCTTATTTGCCACCTTTCATTTTCGTTATTGCCAGTCACTGATGATGGGCTTCTACTTTCTGCCCTCCGTTCACCCGTTACCTTTCCTCGGTCTCCTACTCGAGGGTAGGCAACGGCCCACATTCCAATAGAAGACCGGGATAGATCACAGGCTCCTTCATCGCTTAGATCTAGTGTTGTTGTTTCGTGCCAGGGTATAAAGCCGCGCTAGACGGCCAGTTTGTTGTAGGCTTAGGAGTCTCTTGGAAAGGTTAGTGCCACATGTACATTCTCCACCACACTCAACGACTTCAATTCCCTATTAATACTACCATTTCAGCCCGTGATGCCTTTCGGTGGCAGGCCGATCACCAGAATAGAACGGTATAGAGTGCCAGTCGTTCTCGCAACGCACCTTGTCAGGGACAGGGGCAAGCTCGATTTCCTTCCAATTATCACAGATAGCTGCAAAAAATGATTAGAGATTTGTCCATTATATCCATTCTTGCGCGATACATGACTCTCGCTTGAACATCGTCTGCCTGGAGCTTCATGCACAAAGCTGGAAACTACTAAACGATATGTTTCGTTTCTATTGAAGGATCCAGCGCGATTTGATATCAGGTTAGTGAGGAAGCCGGAGGCTTATCGGGTAAAGTAGAATTCATTCCTAGTTTTGAGTCAGTCGGTGTTTTCTGATCAAATCTTCTGATGGAGTGCGTCGAGATGTTCACTCCAGTTTTGCTTTCTATGAATAATGTTAGTGACCTCACAGAAACTGCACCTATTTCCCAAGTATGCTTACATATGGCCACATACTTGTCTCTCCACAAAAGATATCAACAGACCATATCCTTCCAGTGTACAGGGGAAAGAAAGACAGTACTCCTACCATCTAGCACGATAACGGGTACTTCCGTAATACACCCAGCTCTTCGGCCGTTCTTTGTTTCATTGCCTTCGAGTATGCCAGACCCAGGGGACCAAGCAGTTTTTGCAACAAAAAAAGAGGTAACTGCCCCAGATTTGCCGTTGTTCCCAAGCTACAGTAGAATTCTTTCGCTTCTGTGGGAATATAGAACCCGGAATTACCAGGAGGATGACCAGGCTATCAAGGACTCTGGCTGTGACAGCCTGTATTGATATGAAGTAGATGCTCCGCCTACTCTCTTTTGCTCCGTCCAGCCTCGATCTTCTATTCCTATCAGAAGCAAATATCACAGTGCTAATATGCGTACAGTGTAAAGAAGACCTAGTCCAAGAGTCACCGGGTATCCGCTTCATAGTGGCATGTCCAAGAAGTGGCTCAACCCTCCTAATGAGAGTGTTTTCAGAAGCATCTAGCTGTGCGACTACCAGTCGTTTAGTCCTTATGGGCAATATGGGCGACCATGGGATCCGCCCGAACTTCCAACCAGATCATACAATATTGCAGAACCCACAAGAACATCCGGTCTATAAATCAGCTCAAGCGTTGGGCAAACACTTCCTAGTCAGCAAGGAAGAGTTCGGAAATGACCGTCGTAAAGGCGAGTGCGATTACGACGTATTTCCGGATACCTCAAAGTATACTATGGTGAAGCCAGCCTTTCTTCTTCGAGATCCAATCCGAACCTTTGACAGTTGGAAGAGCGTTGGATGGCTTGACGTTGAAAGCCTTATATGCTGCTATAAGAAATTGTTCTTAATGCTGGATGCCAGCGACACCTCATATTGTCTCTTGTATGAGCGCCTCGTACACAATCCTGAGATTGAGATCGAGTCGCTTTGCAAATGGTGGGGCATTCCTTTCGAAGCTAATATGTTAACATTCACTCGCCCTTTCAGATCATTCTTTTTCAACAACGACCGAGAGCGGAGAATCTACTGTGAAGAAAACCCGCGGGGTCTTTTCACAAACGTCCGGGCGCACCAGAACATAACACCAGACATACCAAGCCACAACTTACTCACCAACACCGAGATGGAGTACATTGAGAACCAAATCGGCAAGCTTTATCTGAAGTGCTGGGGAGCAAAGATGGAAGAACTACGAAAGGCTCTGGAGGAGAAGACTTGGTTCGCATTCGATCTGGACGACACGCTTCACGACTATCGTGGGGCTTCTCGTCGAGCCGCTGAAACGGTATTCCAGCTGATCCGAATTGGTTACCGAACCGACGTCGACGCATTGCGAGCCGCTTATGGGAGGATCCTAAAACAAACCACAACCGGCGCATTTACCGATGGAAAAACGTCATACGAGTACCGACACGAAAGGATCACGGCCTTACTCAATGAATTCTCAATCCCTATCGCTCCAGGATTAGTCGAAGACCTCGTCATACTCTACAAATCCGAGCTCGGGAAATACTTGGAACTCAAACCCGGAGCACGCAGCCTCCTCACAGCTCTCAAAGCCATGGGCAAGAAAATTGTCATCATCACTGAGGGCCCTCAGGACGGCCAAGAGTGGACCTTGAAGGAATTGAAAATCGAAGACAAAGTGGATTATCTCGCCACGACAAATTTCTTCCGCACGTCCAAGGTCGATGGCCTTTTCGGCAAGGTATTGGAGCATTTGAATATTGATGCTGCCTCGATGGTGTACGTGGGTGATAGTAAAGATAGAGATATGGTGCCTGCAATGAAGGAAGGAATTTTCTCCATATTGTACGCGGAGCATGAGTGTTTATCTCTAGATAAGACTCCTGTCAGGATCAATACGCTGAAAAAACTGGAGACTATACTGAAAGGATAAGCATAACTGGTAAGGAAATTGTTCACCCAATGTCGGACTTACAGGATGCTGATGAGTTCAATGGCACAATTAGCTTTGTCTCGCTACTGGCAGCCTTACCACTGTATTCCTCGGCCGTGCAAAAGCAGATCTGTTCAGGAGAATAGAACAACCTTTTTCAAGGGCTTAGATTTCGGGAGACCAAGATCCGTCATGCAGGATAGTTTAGGACAGAATTTTGAGATTAGACATTTCCCAAATGCGAACATGCCATCTTGACCTCGAACCTTCTCATGCTATCCACAGCCGTCAGAAGTCTTCTCGTAGAGAGTGTTAGATCCTGAGCCCACGCCATGCTGAATGTATTCTATGCACCATTTCAATGTAAACCCTCGAGACCCAGAGCCAACCAATTCAAAATGCTCATACCCATGATTTTCATTCCAAGGCAAGGCTCACAGAGTTCGCTCCACCACTGCTAGGGGTGCGTATTGTATTCGGTGATCGCAAGGACGGTCCCAATATGTACACTGCTTTCTACACTTGATAGAGCAAATACAACGCTCGCACTTGGCGGCAATGATAATATGGAGGGGATTTCTGGGCTTGCACGGTGCACCACTCGATGGCTGCGACGCAGGAGGAGAAGCCAGAAATCCTGTGATTTGCGGAGACGTATTCAAATTCACTGTACTGAAACCCGCAGACGATAGCAGCAAGGTAGAATTCGGTCTGGTAGACTTAGTTCCGAAAGGTTCCCAAACATAGCTGATAACGTCCACATAAGGTGCCTGATCAAGGTCTTTCAACTGCCAAGTCCGCCTAATATGATAGATTGACCTCGACCCTTTTACCATACCCCTCTTTCCCGCCAATCCAGTTCTTTCTTTTCCCTAATTTTTCCAGTGTGTCCTTCATCATTGTTATGGAACCGTCAACATCTTCTCTCAGTACCTTAATATGGACTCGAAGGACTTCTTCCCCTCTCCTTTTTCCCATTTCCGATATACCCCACCTTAAGTCAATGGTCAACGTTCCATGGTCGTCCTCTTTCCTGACTAGACCAGCTGGGAAAATATCGCCAAGGCCTTGAACTAGTCGACCGATGTACTTTGCCCACCAGCTCCCTTCTTGGCCGACGAGTTCTTGCAATTTAGCAAGGAAGTCGGCGTCCGTTGGACTTGTCTCCCCGTCCCAACGCTCACAGAGCACAAGAGCCAGTAACGCCCTCTCTTCGTGAACAAGGCCATGAGTGCTAGCGAGAAGTCCTGTGGTCGTGCTACGGAGGGCGGCAGCGGCGCGGATATCCTTGGGAAGATGCGAGTGAGCGTTTAGGAGCTGAATCGTCGAGGTCAGGAACGATTCCGAAGTGAGATAAGGGGGCAGCTTATTGGCATGTTCACCAGAATAAGGTATGGCGGATTTGAGTAGACGGGTAAGAACTATAACAGAAGGGGGAGCGTATGGTAGGGTTGCAATGACAAGAGGACTCTGGGCGCGTACAGAGGAGGGTAGTTGGGAGAATAGGAGACCTTCACGTACGCCGCCTTGGGCGAAGCGAATGGAGGAGATAGATGGAAGCGCTTGAGTGAGGACTCGGATGAGAAAGGTAATGGCAGGGACTTGAGAGGCGCGGCGGGACGAGATGCGGAATGTGGAGTCGCTATTCGAAACGCTTGCGATCTGTTTCGTCTGTGGAAGAAAAGCTGATATAGGGACTAGAAAGCCGTTAATTATAGGTATGGGATAGGGTTCAAGGGCGTGGAGAGACATGAGGATATAGCCCCAGCCGCGGAAACCACCCCCACTAAGATAGAGAGCGAGACCACTTTCGTTTCTTGAAGCATCTTTCAATTCTTGGGGGATTTCGAGATCCTCAATGGCATTTTTGAACTTTATGATGAGCTCTCGTCGGAGTTCAGCTTGTCCTTCAGTCCCAGCCTCTTCCAGGAGCATAGTAAGAGCAGCTGCACCATAAGGGAGGCTCACAGAGCCCTTCTGGCTTGTCTGGACGTTTCCATCCTCTGCAGTCATCCATGTCATCTGGACGCTTCCTCCTCCTAGATCCAGAACCAGCCCTTTAATGTTTTGGAAGCTGCTGGCAATACCCATGGCACCTACCCTGCCCTCTTCCTCCTTGGCCAGCAGCTCCACCTTCCATCCGGTCCTCGTCTGTATCTGGTTCTGGAAATTCTGGCTATTTGTAGCATTTCTTGTCGCTTCCGTGGCCACGATCCTGACTCGATCATCTACGACACCAAAATCTTGACACGTCCTCTTAAACCGCCGTAACGCTATGACAACCTCTTCAATGACGGTTTGTGGTATTGGGATCTTCTTGCCATTCGGGTACTGAGCATCGTAGAGTGAGATACCACAACGATCTTGATAGATAGTGGGTAATATTCGAGCAGTGGGCGGGGATAAATCTGTAATTGAGAAACGAATTCCATTGCTACGGTAGTAGAGACACCGTCAGTCACAGAAAATCAAAAGCGTACTTGAAAGACTACGGTTCGAGTGGGAAAGCTGCTTTGTACCTCCCCATGTCGACCAGCCCGTGGAAGTGCACATTGACATTGGGGGCACCCATTGTCGAGACTATCAGTCCTGTGTATCTCTATGCTCACTGGGGAAACGTAATCGAGCAGAACCTGTTCGATGTATTCTGTCTGATAAGTAGATATCATAGGGCTTCAAGATTTCCATTGCTTTGAACATCATTTCTATAGTCCGAGTCCCAATGTGATTGAAACCATTAGGTTGGGGGTTGCCCTCGCACCCACGCTTTCTTAACCTATTCGACAACTCATTACGAGTCATTCTTCATCGAAAATATAGTCCAAAGACAAGTCCTTGCTTGACGTATACTGACTACAGTCATGAGCACTTCAAAACGTCAATGGAACTCATCGAGTTTGCGGCTATCTGATTGCCGTTATCTACACAATTAAGTCACACCCCCAGTACCTTTTTGGTCGTCGTGGTATCCCGTCTTCCCCCTTTCCAGGCTTATTCCCCTTTGACATCGTGTTTTTGATCCTAGACGGAACAGCATATTGTCCTTGACTCATGTACTTATCGTAGTCTTCGCGAGTAAGAACAGGCTGTGATGTGCCAGAACCCCAGTGAGTGTGATACTGAAGGCTCCCAGGAGATTGGGAGGTATTGGATGCCATATGCTCAGGGTTGTCTCGAGTGGGTATGGGTTTATCGATTGAGCTGTTACCGTGCAGGCGGGATACACTACTGTTGTCTATGATAAGAGAAGTAGGTACTTTTGGATCTTGAGAGATATCCTCTTCGTCTCCGTAGTCGCTTTTGTACGCTTCGTCGTCAGGATCGAACATGTAACCTACAGGATGTGCATCTGGCGGAAGATCTTCGTCTACAACGTGAGCCACAGAGCTTTTTCTGAAGGCCCAACCTGATGGCCCAGCATCTGCCGGCGGTTCCCTCTCCAAAGCGCGAAACGGATCTTCGGCTTCTAGCTCACCGCAAAGCTTCATATTGGCAAGCACGGCGGGATCTGTCTGGGTACAACCCCAACACCGACCCCTCTCTTCGACAACAAGCCATTCCTCAGGTGAGCCTTGGCGCTCAACAGATGTGTATGTTGGCGAGTCATAGTCTATTGAGAAGAGGACGTTAGTCACACTGAGGTAGGGTCCTTGGATAGCACCACTCACGGCCACACACGCTCCAGCGTGTTTTCTGTTTGAAATAACTTATAGGCGAATCTGGATTGGAAGGCACAGGTCTAACAGGAGCAGCCAGTTCTTTATCCTCCATTAGGCGCTTAATCTGATCATCCAGGTGTATGCACTCGAGGCATTTCCTGTCACCATGATTGATTACGACATCCTCCTCCTTCATAGAACAGTCCTTGTCGAAATGCTCTGAAGAGGAACAAGGAATCTCATGGACTTCTTCGTCTCCACATGCATATATGTCAGTGTGTTTGTTGCACATGTCGAAGGGTTATTGGTATCGGGTGTCGCTGTTTTCAGGTTTGCATGGGCTAAGACGATGTGATCCAATATCAGGAGGCCGGCCAGAGGCTATCGCTGATCCTGTCTCGTGCTTGTTCCAGTGTTTCTTTTGAAGTACTAAGTTCGAGTAGGTGGTTGCCCAAAGCATTTCGTCGATTCACTTATGAGTCTTCGATTAAGCAAAATCACACCTTATTATGAAACAGCATTTCCAAGCCCTGGCCTGATCGGCACCCCGAAGCTCCTCGCTGCTCAATGAATCATAAAATGAGAAATACATGCAGTTAAGCCGCAGTCATCGTCTCCCCGTTTTTAGTAGACTTGTATTGATGGGGAAATTCGAAGGTACTCGCTAGTAACCATGGATCGTCTCCCAGCCGTTACATAGCTTTAGTGAGCAATAAGAGAAGATATTTTGTTAGACTAAAGAAGCGGAGATCTCTCGATAGCAATGGAAACTGAGTTTATAGTAAATAGCAAGTCCACAATGGAGCTGAGCCTGCTCTCAGAGCATATACCGGAAAGAAGGCCCATAATTCTCTTCAGCAACCGCGCTTTCTCCAGCCGCCGACTTTTCGGTTCCACTGACCCTCATCTTGGCATGAGAGCCATACTGCTCGTCCAGTTTCTTGTTCTCCCGCACCAGGAGGAGCCTCAACCCTAGTGCCAAACAGGCGGTGAAGAAGGTGAATGCTGCGCAAATCGACATGCCTTTGATGTACCTTGGAGAGTCGGTCGTTTTGAAAATGTTTGTGCCGAGGAGCGGACCACACTGTCCAATTACATTGAGCAGCGCAATACCAGTACCTCGACGTGTGTCGGTCCCTTGATTGTCTTGAACGGATAGTTAAAACTCGTCGCGATACGGATTGTGATGCGCCTTGACTTACTGAGTACCCACGGTAGGATGTTCGCAACTACTCCAATATAAACATCTACCATGAGGACTTGTGGGAATACTGGTTGAACTCACTTGAGGGAAAGATTCCAGCAGCTGCCAGGAAAACCTAGGGAATACAATTCAAAACCGATCGAGAATAAGATAGCATGCACGTACCCCGAAGTACCGCACACCAACTGACTTGCAAGTAGCAAGCAAAACATAGCCGATTCCACCAATGGTAGAGAGGAACATGATCATATATCCTCTCCTACAAGGTTTGGGAGTTAGTGTTGCTCTACAAGGATAGATTCATGAGATACGAAATATGTATGCAGAGTATATACTCCCAATACGTGTCTCAAGGCTCATGATCAGGTCTGGATTGGGTATGAACAACTCTGAAAACATCCTTACTGCTGAAATCTGTCCGCCAGGTATGTCGAGAATATGGTGATAAGAAATGATAGGAAGAAAGGTGGTGCGGTCAGACCTTGGGAGTGGATTGCAGTAAACCCCATGTCTAGTAATATAGTTGGCAGGAAAACTGAAGTGACGGCGACATGTCAACATTAACATCCATCCTGTCACATTCTGAAGGGTGCACAATACCTGGCAGAGACGAGAAGCCGACATTCGTACTGAAGTACATAAACTTGAATGACGTTAGCGAAATGCTGATCCAAAACAGAGCTTGACTTCTCCCAAGGAGTGCATAGTCAAGGGGTGGTTCAACCTTACCGCTGTGAACCAGCATTTAGCATCCAATAAAGCGGCACCAACATCTTTCCATACGATGCCACCTACTCTTTTAGCATCCCCTACCTGCCTCACACCTCTTGCCTTTGCAACAAGTTTCTCCTGTTCATTCAGAAAACGTGCCTTGTCCGGGGCATCCGGCAAGAAGATGAAGGCAACTGCAGCCATGACGACTGTGGGAAGCCCTTCGACCAGGAACAACAGGCGCCAATTCGCCAGATGAGAGTGCCCCGAAGTTATTCCGTATGCCAAAGCACCTAGCAACGATTTAGCCATGCTCGGTCGAAGATTGAAAGATTCAGGCTGTCCACACCAGCGAAACAATTTGCTAGGGGAGCCGCGGCCAAGAAGATACCGCAGCGCAAGCCCAGTTCATGCCTTAGATAAAAGAAAGACAGAAGATAAGGTATCCCTGGCCCAAACCCAGCTTCGAAAATACCAAGGAAGAAACGGCAAGCCATTTCTCCTGCCCATGACTGAGTTGCAGATTGCAAAGTAGCAATCAAGCCCCAGCAGAGAACAACAAAAGCACACCATATATGGGGAGGAACAACTTTCCACATCAGGGTAAGAGGTTCGAAGAGAATGTAGGAGATGTAAAATATTGTTAGAAGCCAGTTGTACCGATTTCCGGTAAGCTTCAGCTCCTTTTGCATTCCTGCGATTCTCGCATTACTATAGGTGCTCAGTGTTGATCCATTACATGTAGATGTTCTGACACGTTGGAACCTGCTCTGTGAACATGGCTTACTCACCCTATGTTCGAACGATCAAGAAAAGCAAGGAGGTCTGTCCTAAGCATTTAGCACAAGTCCCACGTTTCCTAGCCAGCGCACTTATGGCGAGATACGAACATAAAGCAGAGACCAGTGGAATGACATGCCAGTCAAGCTTTCTTCTAACCACATTTTCGATCCTTGGAGGGATATGCCGCTGATTGGGATTCTCCAGTTCAGTTTCTGCGTTCGTCCCTTGAAGAATCGCATTCTCTTTGGGATCTTCGACGTAAGCCGTCGTTGTTGCCGGCGCGACTCGGTCAACCTTGTCTAAGAAATGCATTGCGAAAGATTGGTTTATAGAATGGGTAAATGCAATGATAGAGATCAGTGTCAGCGTGAGTTCTTGTACCACATATGGAGCTCAGTAGTGGGTTTATGAGCAGTTCAAGAGCTGTCATCGCTGCCAGTTTTTGTACGACTCTGGAGTGCATGAGACCGAGTGCATGCCTTAAGCTAAGGTAATGCGGACGTTCACTCCTGCGGGGTTGGTGTACGACCGTGAATGCAAACCGTACCATCGCCGATCAGCGATCGAGGGTGTATACTGCACTATCCGTAGAATTTCCTGTTGATTATAATTTGTATCTCAGATGGCGAAGTCGTCAAGCTTGTGAGGTTCTTGGGATATGCTAAACACCAGTGAAATTAGAGTAATAGCTTACGCCGCCGGTCTCCTAAGGTCGGATGGACTTGGCAGCTCCTTGATTCGGTCACCGCCTGAGATATTATACACGATAGACTGCACTTCGCCTCAGTAAGCTACCTAGTAACCACAGGTTCTAAAATCACACGTGTTAATTCCCAACGCTCCGGAATGCATTTTACAAAAGTCAAATTCTGCCCCTTTAGAGCTCACTGGTTACGTTGGAGAATCTGAGTAGCGTGTCAGTGAACGGCGAAGTATGGAGTATGGGTGACACTGGTATCCTTACTCGTTCTTCTCCAGCTTTGTTTTCCAGAATATTGGATTGGTGTCCTTGGTTATGATTAGCGTAAATTCTTAATTCCGGATATGGTCGGGAGCGCTCACGTTGAATCCATGCTTAACCCACCCGTCCTCCTTGACATGATACAAATTGATGAATCCTCCTGAGTAAGCATCCCTGTGCGTGGCTGCCAGAATGCTTCTTCGCCCCAACTCCAAGGCCTCTGCTTCCTTCAGATCATAATGATATTCGGCATCTAGCACTCCATATGCAAACGTTTGTCCTGAACCCACACAGAAAAGGTTGCCTGCAAGTCGTGTACCGTCGGAGTCAATGTAGTAAAGCGCAGGACCTTCCTGTGGTGTCACACCAGCGCACATTGTTCCCATGCTGAGACCCATGCCTTTGTAAGAGTAAACGAGATTCGAGAGAATTTTTGAGGCGGCGGCCACTGATATTCGGCGCTTGTGGCGGAGTTCATGTAATCGACATTGCATGCCAAGATAAGCAAGCCAGTATTGACAGTCCTATTGAATAAGATGAGATGGAGCCCTATTAACTGCCTTGTTCAAGTAGGCTTACCGCAGCACCACCAGCCATTGTCCCTAACAGACAGTTGTTGATTTCAATCACTTTTTTGACCGTTTGGCTCGCAATCCAGTTTCCAGCTGTAGCTCTTGAATCTGTAGCGACAATGATACCGCCTTGGAACCGAAAGGCCAATGTAGTAGTACCGTGTGCAAGCTTGATGGGGCAACTTGAATTCGCGTGGTCGTCTGTCGTTGCACGAAGAAAGGCGGCTGGCTAATTTCGTTGTTAGCCACCAGCAGCACCAGAGTAGAACCACCGTAATGACAGCGGGAGTAACAGAGGAAACCCACATCCGGCATCGAAGGTAATGCGAATCTTAGTGATAGTGGAGGTGTTGCTTCTGATAGCTCCTGTTGCTCCTCCCAAGAGTAACCCTCTTGATGGTATGCTGGCCGACTGTAGTGTGCCACAAGTGTGTCCATGGTGGCTGTGTTATGTAGATTTGAAAGACTTCAGAGGATCTTGAGAAGAATAATACAAGTAAAGAAGGAGATGGGGGTTTTGTTGAGCTCTTCCAGGCAAGCTCATCACGTATGCACATGAACTAGAAACGCGCTAAGGCAGCTGAGTCATCGAATCTTTCCGCTCGAACATTGCGGCTCCGATTTTGACTGCGCCATATTCACCAAGCTCCACTTCAAACCTCCACCTTTCTGAGCAACACCTCTGGCATATTTCGGCACGAAAGTAATCTAAAAACATCACTACAGTGCGACATTACAAGGGCAACTCGAAACAACCTGCAGATCGAGATTGGCAGCCTCTGCCTTCCCTTCCCCCTCCTCCCACAATGGCCGTGGAAGTGACACTCAATACGCCGCTTGCTGAAGCGCTCGGCAATGTGGTTCAGCCAAAGCTATCGGAGGTTGGATGGAGTACTGGCGGGCTTGACGACTCAGCTCTTGGAGAATATATCATCCTGATGTTAGTAAACGGCAAGACGCAAGAACAGATCGCTGCGGAGCTCTCAAATGACCTACTGAACCTCGGACCGGACGACTCTGGAGCTACAGACTTCTCTAAATGGCTATTCGAACAGGTAGAGCTGTTAAACAGCCAGCTGAGTGGAAGCCAGGCGCCGCAAGGACCTTCGACACAGCCAGGGCAAGCCATACAATCATATCTCGACGACGGGAGTTTGGCACGGAGAGCGAGCGGACAATCTGGGAGTCAAGGTACTCTTGACGCAGACATGGGAGAAGCTATGGATGACGTTCAAGAGGGAAATATGTACGTGACTTTCCACATAGCGCATCTTCTCGCGCCGGTATCACTAACATGGTTACACAGACCGACTGGACCAAAGTCAATGCGCAACGGCGGTAGGAATGGCAATAAGAGGCTAATGGGGCAGCTCTCGAAGGCGATGGATAGGTCTAACGATGCTGTACTCCACCGCGTTAGGCCTGAGCAAGGCACAGAGCGTATCAACATGCACAATAGACAACCGCCAAAGGGTCCACGGAATGATCGGTCCCGAAATACCAGGGTGCTGCCAAATGGGAGACCGATGGGTATGCAGAACGGGCCCATGCCGAACGGTGGATTTAGCACTCCGCTACTGCAGATGACACCGCAGCAGCAGATGTCATTGATCCAAATGTACGAAGAGCAGGCGCGCATGATGTCTCATATCTTTTCTCCGCAGCAACAGCAACAGTTTATGCCGGGGTTAGCGCAACCGGCAATCAATCCAGCTTTCCACAATGGTCATCCCCAAGCTGCTCAGCCAGGACGGTCGCTTTTTGAACGAGTCGAGGGCAATCCGCAGCGGCAGAATGGTGGATTCAATAAGCGTTCGCAGCAAAACGGCGGGCCATTTCACACAAGAAATCAGCTAGACGCTGCCAACGTCACTCAATCGCTCCAGACACCTAATAACGGTGATCTGTCATCTTCCATGGAGGTGGAGGACTCTCAAACCAACCCGTCAGAAACATCTACGGACACCATCTGCAAATTCAATCTAAGTTGTACCAAGAAAGACTGCCCTTTCGCGCATCAGTCACCCGCCGCCCCTCCGGGAACTACCATTGATGTCAACGACCATTGTCCTTTTGGCGCAGCCTGCAAGAATCGAAAATGCGTAGCCCGTCATCCCTCGCCAGCCCAGAAAGCCGTACACCACGCGGAGCAAGAGTGCAAGTACTTCCCTAATTGCACAAATCCTTCATGTACGTTCCGTCATCCCACCATGCCGATGTGTCGCAACGGCGCAGATTGTACGAGAGAAGGCTGCCGATTCACACATGTCAAGATAATGTGCAAATTCAATCCTTGTCTAAACCCAACATGTCCGTATAAACATATTGAGGGGCAGAAGAGAGGCGCGTTTGACGATAAGGTGTGGGTCGCAGAAGGTGATCAAGAGAATGGTCATGTTAGTGAGCGGAAGTTCATAGATGACGAGATGGTTGGGGAGGAACTGATAGTATCCGGAAACCAAGCCCATGGAAGCCAGCCGTCGAGCTTAGGTGCTGAGGTTGTCACTTGATTTCCATTCTTTTAAATTCTTTTAAATGTACAGACACGGTGTCTCGTGCGAGGTGGATCGGAAGTCGACGGGGCTCGCCTTGATATGGAATGATTCGCTGTGTTAGGCATTGGAGAATGGCGTTGGGGGTTTATGGAAGGCTCGCTTCTATGTAGACGAGATGAAACAGTTTTGAGGCTTATAGCATCTTGATTAACCTGGTAGTATCTTACGATTACCGTCATTCGATTGTAATACTGCGTGCCAACAATAGCGCCATCGTTGTTGAATTACCGCAAGGTAAGTCCGTGGGCTTTGAAACAGGGCATCAAACTGCTCCGCACGTGATGTCGGCCTGAGGCTCTGAGTTCGCTCCGATCCAAGACCTCATCGATTACACAGTAGTCAGTAGATCCAAAAACATCCCTGCAAGAGCATTCAAGACCTTGCGGTCTGCAGATGCAGAAGAATTTGAGGTTTGCTTCCTTATGCAGAGATCAACTTTCTCATCAAAGACTCCGGCGAACGTACTAGAAGTCCTGTTGAATAAATGTTACACTACTCCTGCATGTCAAATATGCCCTTGGCGTCGCTTCTATACCGCCGAATCGAGTGCATCCAATATTAGTAATGAAGCTACGAACATTGCGGTGCTCGGAGGGGGTATCACGGGCCTGGCAAGCGCATACTTTCTTACTCGGCAGCTACCAGAAGCCAGGATTACGCTCTTCGAGAGCACATCCAGACTCGGGGGCTGGCTACGGTCAAAAAAGGTCGACGTAGGCCACGGCAACGTTGTATTCGAGCAAGGACCACGCAACCTTCGTCCCAATGTACCCAATGGATTAATGACGCTGGATCTGGTGTGTTTATCGAAATTAGTACCAACTTAACTGTGCTAATCGCAAACACAAGGTCCATGAACTTGGACTTGAGGATCGAATTATTATGACCTCCAAGAACTCTGTTGCTGCTCAGAATCGATTTCTGTACTATCCAGACCATCTTGTGCGCATGCCGGGGCCCGGAAGTTCTTCGCTCCAGAGTTTTTTCAGCCTGGCGACCGAGCCTGTGTTCAAGGGTATCATTTCTGGGATGTATGGGGAGTTCTTCAAGCCAAACCGCCCAGGCGATTGCGAGGATGAATCCGTTGGATCCTTTCTTTCTCGCCGCTTTGGGCCTCCTATAGCAGATAATCTTGCCTCTGCAATTCTACATGGCATCTACGCAGGTGATGTGTATCAACTGAGCGTACGAAGTATTCTGCCTTATCTTTGGAACACTGAGTCGAGATATCGATCCATAATCAAGGGGGCGTGGAGCCGCGCACTTGGGGGCCCAGTTCCTATGGCGGACCAAGACATCAAGCTAATCCAAGATCTTGCAAATCGGCCTCTGGCAACAGCAAAGCTAGAAGCCATCAAAAAGTCAAGTGTCTTTACATTCAAACACGGTATTGGTGAACTCGCTGAAACGCTGGAAGCTAAACTTCAAGAAAGCCCGAACGTGGATATACAGCAACAAACTGCAATTGAAGAATTGAACTTAGATACAGAAGGTCCAAGTACAATGGTATATAACCACATAACCCATCTTTCTGCCATTGAAAGCTTTATATCTTAGTCCACTATCTTCATCATGTCTTGATTCTGACTTCCACGGATTTATAGATTAACCTCTCGACTTGCACATACGATGGTTTGAATGCTATTCGATCCAGCAACAACACGTTCACCCATGTAATTTCAACAATTTCTAGCAAAAATCTCTCCCAGATAGTCCGGCCTGCTGGTAGCCTTTCGATTCTTTCTCAAACACCCTCGGTCACAGTCATGGTCGTCAACCTTTTCTACTCCAATCCCTCGCTTCTACCCGTGCATGGATTCGGCTACCTCATTCCACGCTCCGTTCCATTCATAGCAAACCCCGAACTCGCACTTGGTGTCGTGTTTGACTCTGATGCGGCCATCGGCCAGGACGATATACCCGGGACTAAAGTCACAGTCATGCTGGGCGGCCACTGGTGGGATGGCTTAGAGAGCTATCCAGACGAAGAGGAAGGTGCTAACATGGCAAAAGCGCTTCTGAAACGGCACTTGAACATTGCCGAGGAGCCGCAAGCCGTCAACGTAGGGTTGCAGAAGGATTGTATCCCGCAGTATACCGTGGGGCATGAGCAACGGATGTGGAAGGCTAGTGAAATGCTGGAGCGATTCCAAGGAAGACTGCGTGTTGCAGGAAACAGCTACACGGGTGTAGGATTGAACGATTGCATCAGAGCGGCAAAGGACGTCGTTACCAAGCTCGTGGACGGAACGGGAAGAACTGGACTTGAAGCGTTCGTTGGAGGCCGGAAGTGGTCCTGGGTCCACGTCAAGCCTGTGAAATAAAAAAATTAACATTCGGATCTGTATATAGAGCATACGCAGTTGGAGGAGGCTCATGGGCGCCACAACGTATTTAAAACTCTTTTTTCTGAAAAGCAGCCCTGATGGATTAACTTACAAGCACATACCGCGGTGGGACCCCGTTCGGACGCCGCCTCTTGGGGTATTAAATGGGTTCTGCCATGTGAATATAAAGCAGAGGAACTTGGAACATATAAGTATCGGGGACTTTAGAGCATGTATCAAACTAGCAGCGCATCCTCAATCCATGTACATAAATCCAGCGTTACATAGATGGGAAAGTTAGCACAAGATAGTTCTATCTTCTATGCTTCCATACTTTAAATGGAAAGCTAAAACCCTGGTATGCCCCATGGCATACCATGACCAGACTCCTATAGCGTACGATAGCAGAGATTCATCCCGGGGTATCCCACCGCTATACTCCTGTCGCATACGACACAAACGCCGTCGCTAACTACGAAACCGAGATCTATGCTTGGCCCGCAGTGGACCGTCTATGTTCTATCGCGCCGGTGCTCCTGCCCGTCATAGGCAACGGTTCATTAGCACATCAGCCATCACCGTCGACCTGGACTTTCCGCTCCCCCTGCGCATCAAACCCTAGCGAATCCAGCTGCCGAATGAGCTCGTTCATTTTGATGACCTTTTCGAACTGCTCCGGAAGGAGGCTTTCGCCTTTATCTTTCTTTTCTCTCAATTCCCTCGCCTGCCGTAGTTTTTTCTTCAGGTTCCGCGCTTGCTTCTCTTTCTCCGCTTCGGTGTCTACAGGTGTCTCTGCTGCCTTGGCCGGTGGTGCCTCCGGCCGCCAATTTTCTTTCCCCAGAGCTGACTTGTCCGAGGGAACGTGTGTCTCATCGGATTCCCCGTTCACAATAGCTTTCACACTACCACCCTCCTCAGCAGCCTTGGCTTTCTTCCGCGCCTCCCGCCTCTTCGCGTTCTTTCCACTGCCGGGTTTCTCATCCTCTTTCAGATCTAAGGCCCCTGCGCCCGGCACACCTCCAGCCTCTCTAGTCTTCCATGCTTCAGCAGTGCGGTTCTTGTAAACCTCAACATCCTCAGGCGGTTTGTAGCCGGGGCGGATCTTGATTTCTTTCCGCTTCGAGCCGTCAGGACGTACGGAAGCGGGGATGTGTCGATCCCCATCTGGTGTAGATATGATTCCAGATTTTGTCCCAGAGTCGGAGTTGTTGCCAGATTTGGCGCTCGGAGAGTGAGAAGTGGGCATGGTTGTAGTTGGAGAGGTTGCGGAGTGTTTCTGAGCGGAACACGCAAGGCTTAGGGCTTCGGATTTATATCCTTCATGTTACGATACGTGCTTCACGAATATTTGGAAAATTGGCAGTATGTGTTGTGCTCTGTAGGAGTGTTTGACGAGACAACGTACAAGGTAGGGTAGGCGCAAGCGAAAACCGAATTCATCTGATTTTAAAGAGAGCCCTTTTCCACAATCGGCCGCATCGACAAACTCAAGCTTGTTGTATCTCGTAGATATGATAGTCTTTATGTCATAAAAAACATAATACATGCTCAACATGTGATATACGAGATGCAGACTAGCGATGTTAATTTTTTACATTATCATTTTACGATTTCGAAAGTTTGTAAACTAAATTTCGATGCGGCAGGTTTTGGAAAAAGGCTACAGACTTTTGCACACGACGATAATCTGCGTGCTGTTTTCGAACGAGTAAAGAGGGACATGAGACATTCACAATCGGCGCTGATCTGCAACGATAGCCTTATCGAAGAGCGAATGGCAAAACCCGTCGACCACTGCAACCAAGTCTTTCGCATGGGAAAGACTTAGTCGCTGCCCATCCTCATCAACGCAGCCCTCTTGTCTCATCTTTTCTGTTTCACTTTGAATGAAGTGGACGGCTTAGCTAGTGGACAGTTCAGCGACTGAAGTCGCTGCTTGTCAGTAGGGAAATTGGCTTGTAAGATCTCTTAGCGAATCCAAATGTCATCTTCCAACATGCCCCTTCATATCAAGTTCTCTGACGACCACTTAGTTTGTATCACGCTGCAAGGCCCTCTGCCGAGCGCTGCCAGCTGAAGCACAGGATATCATCCGAGACATTAGTCGGCATCATGATCAAGGTAAGCGAGGGAAGAGCTTCTTGCTAAAGGTACAACAAGTCAAGGCAGACAACATTGGCATCTCGGAGATCCTTGAACCGTTTTACAAGTCATGGACAGAGTCAGAGGCTCCTTCACCCCATATAAGACGTTGAGTGCAGGGTCCTTATTCTCTTAAAATCGTTTGGCCGTACCCACTTTGATTATCTTTCATGCGCAAGCAGATCTTGTCTCCCACAGAGCAGCAGAACGCCTTTTCCTTGAAGAGGCACGCCGTAGTTGAGAGCATCAGGCGGTACCTTCACGCTCGTAAACGATTCATTTCCTCCCGTGTTTGACCGGACATCCAGTGTACGAGCTTCAACCGTCGTGTCTTGAGCGCTGTGTCATTCATTGCATCTCTATATTGTTCCTGGAACGTGAAAAACGCTGTTGAGAGTAGCGAAGCTAAATGATACACAAATGGTGTACCCCAATTCGAGCCATTCAAATGGCTCTGCCGAAGGAAACAAGAAGGGCGGTGGCCGCTCGCCAAGGAAAGATAACAGAGAGGTCCGCTCCACGTGAAAGGAGAATGAAGATGGCCGCTCAACGGGAATACAGAAGGCCAGCGCAAAGATTGCAAGAGTACCGCCCAACGCCAGCTTTTCAGATTTGATTCATGAACAAGTCGACGAGAGCATAGATGCAATTAGGCAAATATTCGGGATTCTTCATTAAGTAAATCGTTACAAAGGGTCGATAGAGGATGTGCAGGAGGTTTGGTCGTTACATTGAAACAGAAAGCCGAAATCTGCACATTGCAGGCCAAAGTGGAAACCATGAATGTCTCGCAGACAGAGAAGTGGAAACACTCTTTCGCGGAAAGTGCAACATAAAACCTCGCAGAGCAGGTCTAGATGACAAGATTGCGAATATGAAGATAAGGCTTGCGAAAAATAAGTCTAAGATGAAAAAGAAATTGAGACAGTAAAGTCCAACATGGAAAAAGTGACGAATGCGAAATGGGAGGAGGCAAGAATAAACCTGAAGAAGATGGATCGGCGAAGATCGAAGAGGCAAGGCAGCAGCACAAGAATGAAATTCAAAGATTTGAAATCAGAGATAGATAAGTTTAAGGAGTGCAACAAAACCACAAATGATCGAAGGGAAGAGGCTGAAAATGGGTGGTTTGTACAAGTAAAGAACCTCGAGTGTGATCAGAGAGCCTGCAGAACGCGCATCCGGGAAACAGAGTCGGAGCTCGATCAGATGAAAACTCTCTCATCAGTTTCTACATTCTTGACAACACGCGTTACTCAAAACTTTATTCCATCGAATTATACAACGGTGATGTTTCGCCGAGTCTTCAAAGGAATCGGGAACCCGAACTAAATCGCGAACTGACTATAGGAAGTGGATTCTGCACGTCCTAGCCAAGAGCTCTTCTGGAGGCTAAATACTATTGCAAACATCGATCATTTTGGTTGAGATAAGAGCCACTCTAACGGATCTCAGTTTTCAGCCAAGCCGAATAAGTCAAGCATTGTGCAAGCCGTCAATGGAAGCACCACCATTTACAGAGACCGGGCCAGGATCAGCTCCAGGCGAAGCTTGAAGCCATTGCGGATTTGGGAGACCTTGAGGAGACATAGTTGCTGGGTGATTTTTGGCTACGAGCCTTCGGCATCGCTCGATCCTTAGGACTGGGGTTTCGTTCGTTACGAAAAGGAGACCGGTTAAGGCGCTATCATACTACCTTCCAAAGAAATTCAAGAAAAGCTGCCCTCGCAGTCTACTTTGGTCCGGACGGTGGCAAGCCTCGGGTTCTGTACAAGGGGGTGGCTCTTTCGCGTACCTTACTGGTCTTCCGCCTGGGATGTCAGAAGTGAGCGTAATGAAGTCAGAAGAGGCGGACTTTAGTCATTCCCGGCGCAAAATACTATGAACGGTTCGGATGCCCTGAAGAGAAATTTTGCAGTTCCTAGGCTAGCCGTTGATATAAGTTTATTAAACTTATGCAAATAAATCAAATCTAGCTCGGTAGCTTGCTCCCTGTTCTCCGGAATAGCACCACAATAACAGGGCTCATTTCGGCAAGTGCAAACGATGCACACATAACAAGCCATCCAAATCTTTCTTTAACTGGACCTGCCCATAACGGACCAAGAACCAACCCCGCTGCGAAAGCCATATTCATAAACGCATAAGCCTGTCCGCTTAGCTCCGAGTCATTTCGAGTGCCCCTTGATCTCATCACTTTGGAGATTCTATCCGCAACAATGGATATAGCTGCCATATGCGGGATCACAGCTGCAAACATAAAGACTCCAATCCAGAATACAGCAAAACAGAAGCAAACCTTCGTGACGAAGGAATCGCCATTCGCATATCCAAGGGCAACGAATAAAGGTCCGAGAGCGAGAAATGACGTGAAGGAGACCCGACGCGGTCCAAAGCGATCGGAAACACGTCCTGCCAGCGGTCCAAGAAGGCCGGGCGCAATCAAAACGAGTAGCACAAACCCACTGCCACTTGAAGACCATTTGAAATTGGATTCGAGGTAAAGAGGAATTGTCTGCAGCTCTAAGTTAGGAACTCTACACAAGCCAGGTTTCCCCTGAAGCAACTGAAAACAGTCCCCGGTCAACTCACTGTCTCTAAGGCAGTCCGTGTTGCCGAGATTATCAGAATTGCCTACAAACTTGAGAGAAAGTCCGTATCGCTCAACAGAAGGAAATATTTAGATTTTCCCGGCTGTTCAACGGGATCCTCCGTGCTATCACAAAGGTTGGAATCGAATTTTGATGTGTTCTGGCTAGGTCCACCGTTTTCAAAACTACTACCTTCGTCCCTCTCGAAGAATTGTCTTGTATCTTGGTCTTGTGTGCCATACCCCCCATGGTCAAGATTCGCGGTACTACTTTCTTGAAGTCGTGTGAATTCTTCTTCCCCTCTGAAAGTGGATGAACTGTATGGTGTGTCCATCTCCAATGCCTCATCCACTAGGAACAGACGTAGGATGATGTCGATTGAGATGACAGTAGCAGCTAATGCAAAGACTGCGAAATGGCCAAAATGTTCAAAGACCACGCCACCAGCGATGGGCCCAAAGAGATCGCCCCCAGCAGTACCCACTGTGACCCAGCCCATGGCTGCACCAGTAGCGTCTGCTCCAACACGAGTGCTTAAGAATGCTGTTCCCGACGTCCACACAAAGGCCCCCGAGGCACCCTGCAAGATGCGCGCCACAACGAGAATTGCGACGTGATTGCCCATGAAGAACATGGTAGTGGATACCGCAAGCACTATCAAGCCTGCCATGAAAGGCGTCTGCTTCGACTTGGTTCGGTCGATATACGCTCCAAGAAGTACTGAAGGGAAGGATTAGACTGTATTGTGGATAGAAAGCCCAACATACTTACTCGGAGTAAACAGGAAGGCTCCTCCGTATGTTGCTAGTAAGACGGAGGTCCAGAATTGAACTGACCAGAGTTACATTTTAAGTATGAAGCATTTCCTGACCAGATGTTCTCCACACGAGACGAACCTTTGTCGGAAGGAACTGCCAGGCCGGCTTGTAGCATCATGGGTAATATGGGTATAATGTTAAAGCTATCAGCTCAGTCCGCGTATTTCACTCAATGATTGGAACATACAAGGTCATAGAGAAAGGTATCCTGCGTTGGTACGGTCGGTGTTCAGTATTTCCCAGAGTATCTCCAAAAGAAGCGTTGAGATCAGACATACTGTGAACGCTGCGACTGAGACTACAAGAAAGGCATACCCAGCTGAAGAACGAAATGTAGCAGTTTTGGTTGCCATTCCCGCGTTGAAATAATGTATAAACTATCAAACTGACAGGAGGTAGGATCGTAGAGGACTTGGAGGCGAACAACACCTCAACAGCAAAAAATACGGGAACAACGAAAAACTGGTGGCATTGAAGCGCCATCGAAACTCTTCGAGATGAGCAACAAGGTGGCTTCCGGCTGCACGTTTCATGCCGTATGTGGTGTTGGAATCTGCCACTCGAAGATCGGCCCTAACACGAGAAGGAGATTGATTGGTACAGCATCACGAATGGGTTCGTATACACAATAAATTTTGTTTTAGTGATTGTTAGGCTATACCGAACATCTACGGATCTGGACGCAGGAAAAGTAGATATCCTTACCGAGAATCGTTTGAGGCCTGGCCCAACTACGTTTTTTTGGCTACATGAAGATTTTAGATGCCGTACCTTAGTGGTTTTTTGGTGAAATAGACCATCAGCATGCTACTGCTTTTCCGAAGCGCATCGTCGTCGTCTGATAGTTCGATGAATCAAAGGGTTCCAAAGATTTCCCGAAGGCCCCGTCAAAGAAGACGGCAGAAAGACAGCGATTGAGCAACCATGGAGCGCCAGTGGCAGTCAAATGAACCTCCTCTTGCAGCAATCGAAGAATGCAAAACCACATTTGATCTCCTTCACAGCCGCATCAGCTCCGATCCAGGAGTCCCGGTGCAAGATCCCACGACTTCCTTCTGGCAACAAACCCCTCTGTTTCCAGACCTCGTCAATATGAAATCTCAAAATCTCCCAGAATCTGCTGATATTGTCATCATCGGCTCCGGAATTACAGGCTTGAGCGTGGCATATACCATTCTGACAGAACTCAAAGCGATGGGGATGCAGCGACAAGTAGTCATGCTAGAAGCCAGACAAGCTTGTTCGGGAGCTACAGGCCGCAACGGTGGGCATATTAAGGTCGCAGCTTACGAAGTTTACAGTCGAAACAAGGCAAGATACGGCAAAGAACGGGCGAAGGCCATTGTTTTGTTCCAGCTGAGGCATCTGCCGACTCTTATGGATTTAGAGCGAGCGAAGAATCTGGAAGGCGCGGATATTCGGAAAGTCGAGACAGTAGATTTGTTCATGGATGTTGCGATGTTTCTGAAATCACAGGAGATGGTGGAGGAGCTGAGGGACGAGCTTCCAGAACTCGCCCAAGACGTGCGAATTTGGGAAGGTGATGCTGCCCGAAGGGTGAGTTGAGTTATTGGAAGTGTTGCTTTGACGCCGAGACTGACGAGGGTAGCGCTTTGAAGTTGGTGCTCATGTCATCGGCGCAATATCTTATCACTCAGGATCCATCTGGGCGTATCGATTCGTCTTATCATTATGCTCATATCTACTCTCGACGCACCCAGAGTTCTCCCTCGAGACCGATACCCCAGTGCCAGAAATTAAAACCATTGATTCGTCCGAGAGACCTTTCCAAGTTCTCACAGCTCGTGGCGAGATTTTCACAAGTCACATAGTTCATGCCACAAATTCTCATGCCAGCCATCTTGTTCCAGGATTTTCTGGGAAGCTATTCTCCATAAGAGGTCAAGTAAGTGCTCAGCGACCTGGCAAAAAGTTTCCCCAGCTTGATGGATCCAGATCTTGGAGTTTTGTACAGAAGAAAGGATTTGACTACGTCGTCCAAATTCAAGGAAAGCACAGTCAAAATGCTGAATATGGAGGGGAGTTGGTGACAGGTGGTGGGCTCTTCCAATCTTCGATGGGTATGGATGAGTTCGGATTGACAAGCGATGACAAGACAGACCCAATTATTGGCGCATACCTTGGGGGCATTTTGCCCACAGTATTTGGGACGGATAATTGGGGCGAGGATGCTCCTCGGGGAAGGATGGAGAACATGTGGGCTGGAACGCTGGGATACACCGCCGACATGCAGCCCATGGTTGGGAAGCTGGATCAAAATCTGACCGGCCGGAGCCTCAAGTCTCACGCCTCTTCAGGGAAAGAGCACTCTGGCCCCGGCCCTGCTGAATGGGTGTCGGCAGGATATCATGGTGAAGGCATGATGCATGCATGGCTTTGTGGCGTAGCTGTCGGACTGATGGTTCTTGGTCGTGATGAAATAGAAAGATCCAACGAGAGTGGAATACCTGAAGGAAAGGTAGAGGATTGGCTGCCGAGGGAGTTTCGATGTTCGGCCGAGAGGGTTTCTAAAGCCAATGTGTATACATTGTTGGCCTTGATGTAAGTTCAATGGCTTTCTGGCCGTCGGGGATAAACATATATGGACCACCGGACTGCTTCGCCTTGATCCGCTTCTCGCTCACCAGATGTACCTGCTGTAGTTGCAGATCGGCTATTGTGCTGAATCGCGACGCAAGTCTCGTTCCGAACACTAACTTTATCTTGACGCAGCTACTGAATATCCGCAGATGTTCTTCCACCTTCGAGAGTAGGCGTGTCTATCTAATGTAAAGGCGCTTTGCACCGAAGATATCCGGAGGGGTAATTACTCCGAGCAATAACGACAAGAAGAGCGTCAAGAAGCACAAGGTATCTAAAAGTAATGAGACCTCGGTCTCATTGCAGCGAACTTAACGCAAGCCTTGATGCAGTTCAGTGAAATGTTCATCGCGCTACGTTGCGCCACCTGCATGTTTCCATTAGTGTCTGAGCTCGCAACCGTACGCACATGACGGTCACTCCAGTAACCAAGCTAGGCCCAAATTGATTTAAAGTAAGAATACTCATTGATATTCAAATTGAACGTGTTGAATATAGTTCTTGTCTATTGAGGCCAACTAAAAGCTGGCCACGCCGTAGGTATTTCCTTAGACTCGTGCACTCATCAGCCTCATAGATGCAATTGCTTCAATCCCAGCGAGTTCAACAAATATCGCCTCTATTCCAAAATATCTCGTTCAGGTCTCTAGATCAGCTAGCAGGATGGACACAACTGTGAGACTCAGATTTATCAAGCTTGTCGCGATGCCGTATCCGATTATCACCAGATCTGTTTTGACATCGTCTTCAGCTTTGAGCTCTCTGCCAAGACTTGCTGCTTCATATGATTCAATGTTGTTCGATTCCATGACTAACACTTCATTGCTCTGGTCGAAATTGTCGTCGGCGACAGCTAAGCGAGAATACTCAGATTCATCTAAAGTTGTGGCAAGCAACACACTCTGTTCGATTAACGTAGTTTGTACAGAAGAAGCAGAAATGGACACTTCTAAGATGATTTTGGCGATACTTGGCCATAGCGCTGCTGCGTAGAGTGCATATGCCGTTTCTAGCACGCAGAGCGGTAATATCTGTTAACTCATGATAAATAGAAAGAGAAGGTGAGCGAAACCCGTCATAATACTCGCGCAGAAGATGATCATTGAATGATTCTTAAAGCGCTGAAATTCAAGTAGAAAGCCGAAGAATAAAACAAGAATTATCGAAATAACGTCTGGAAGGCTTCTTCAGTGTTAGAATAGCAGCAACTACTCGACATTCTGGGAGCAAATATACCCCACTGCTGATCCTGCAAGCGCCAAGTCACCTCCATAATATGCTGCAGCTAGAAATCTCGATGCAGAATTCTTGAATGAAATCATACATTCATAAATGGTCATGCTGTTAATAGCAGTTATCCAGAATGCACCTGGGAGATTTCGCAAGCTGATGATACAATGTTGTACCTGACTTATGAATGTGCGCCTAGCTGGTGATATTGTCAACACCGTCGCGACTTTATTCGACGTTGTGCCGACCAACAAGATTGTAAAAACATCGCATATGCACACCACAAGAGCCAGAACAGAGAGCCAGAATGCAGTAACGACGCCGGAACTTTGTGTCACTCGTGAAATGATGAGTAGATTTGCAACGCCACCTAGCCGTGAAATGCATGTAAGAATCGTCAGTGAGAGCGATAGTTCTGTGTTTCTTGAATTCTGTAAGCAAAACCAAGAAAGACTCTGATTGTCAATCAGGGTCAACTCACCGAAACCAAGCGCTGACAACTTCACTGACAGCAACTTCTGCTACCTCGTCACCCAGGCCTAGGGCGATTCGTCCGATCACTAGCAGTAATCCCAATCTAGTCTTCACTCCTAAAACGAACATGATATGCTCACATACTATGGACCTCAGGGTCCAGACGAGGGTTCTCGCCGTACCGTATTTCTCAGCCACGAACCCATCAACAAATGATAGAACGATGTTTGGGAGCGAGTACACAGTATATAGAACTGAGATGGTATATGCATACTCTGTATCACTGAGATAGAGATGCGCTTGGAGATGTGTGGAAAGGGAGGCCGGAAGATCATAAACTGTCACAGAAGGGGTTTAGCATACTGTGTAGTCCCCAAAATTTGGGAGTGCGAGAGTACCGAAGAAAATTCCCCACATGAGCCCAGACATGGCGGCAAGGGCTACATATCTTTGTTTCCTCTCTTCTATGGCTGCCATATTTTCGTGGCTATCGTGGTCGTCAGAACTTCATGGCTTCGCGAAAGCCTTATGCCCGCCGTCACCGATGCGAATGATCGAATACCACCATTAAGATACCATCATATTGCCCTCGCAGAATGCCAGGAGACCATAGTTCTGTCAACTGTTGCAGAAGCTAGGTAGAAGGCGGCATGGGAAGTTGGCGACAGTCAAGTAAGACATCTGCTGATGCAGCCCAAGCATGAGCAGAGGGCCAAACTTGGGGAAAATAAGAGTCATTCCGCAGCCTCTGCATTAAAACACTGATCACAGGTTTAATGAGAATCGGTTAGTTAGAGTATTACAAGTAGTCGTGTTTAGTACGCCGCGTAATATACAGTAATAATAGTTCCGAATACGGCTTTGGATCGAAAGTTCGAATTTTCTCACTACCGAATTAATTGAGATATAAGATATGGCTCTAGTATAAGGGGTGTTTGCGTATGAAAGGTGGGTTTTTTTGGACCGCTGGCTATACATATGGGGGTACTGGTCTATAAGAGAGTGTTTCTCTACTTGATGAAAGGATGCCTTGAATTGGTAGAAGACGTCCCTTATTCGTATCTCTATGTAGATTTCTCATTAGCGCGGTGAAAACTAATTAGTCACTAGGAAATAGTTCTAGGTACAAATCTCATGTAAATTACCCGTTGTTCGAATAAGATATGTCTTTCATATATTCTTTTTTTCTTCGTATAAGAGATGGTTCTACACAGGTCTAATCCAGCAGAAATCGTATAAAACTGCTGACTTACATCTCAATTAACTCGGTATTTGATACCAAGATATTAATTACCTTAAGGTACCTTAACATCCCGCCAGCCGATGGCATAGAAGTCGATAACATTTTAGGCGTGCATACGAGGGTAGCGCCGAACTGTCGAACCTCAACTTCCGCACGTCACTGTCACTTCCGCACGTCACTGTCACATCAATTCCACTTGAGTGTACTTCAGTCCAGCTCAGGCGGTCAACCCGTCAAAATGCCTGGTGTAAGTTTGTGTACTTCCTCTTACTCTGATCAACGCTAATTGAAGTCCAAGATCGCTTCCACTGTCTACAAGCAAGTCCACCGAATCCGAACAACTGGGAAAGCCCCACTAACATTGGTGAAGCTCCATATATCGGCAAAACGTTACCTTTCTGGCTGCCGTGTTTATCGGTGCATTCACCTTTGAGATGTGAGAAGCATCAGCCGGCTAGGAGGATGCTCATATACAGGTACTAATTAATATTGTTACAGTGGTTTTGATAGCGCCATAACGAAGTTCTGGGACACAAACAACAAGGGTGTATGTTGAGGGATGCATATTCTGACATGTCATTAAGTTGCTGATGGCCCTTTCTAGCGACAATGGAAGGACATCAAGCAGAAATATATTCAGCATGACGATGAATGAGCTTGGGCTCGGTGCTGTACATAGTTTGGAGGGCAGCGAAGAAGACATCAAACAGAGAACAAGATCGTGGCCGCCACTACAGACGTACGCGCTACCATGCACGACTGTTCGTTGGGACTTGGGAAGGGTGATGGTTGGCGTATCCTGGCTTTTGAGGTTGTAACAACAATTTCAACATAGATCAAAACCTTAGAACAAATCTCTCATGCTCCTCAACCAGTAGACTGCTCTTTGATTCACTTTGGAATCTTAGTGTTTTGGCTCTTATACTTGTCTCGTAAGCTCGTCCATCTTGCACTTGATTCCAAGTCCGAACACAACACCGACGCTCACCAACTCCACTTTCAAGGCTTGACAAAGTCTGATATCTTGGTTCACATATGATGAAGAAGGCTTCTATATACTACTGAGGCCTCTTGTGCTAAGGAGATAGCGATAGGAAATATCCGCTTTTGCTGGGCCTCAAATCATCAAAGCAACAATCACCACTAAGCATAGTGATGGGCCAGCCATGAGCCTGTCTCGCAACGATGCTAATCCTAAGCCGTGAAAAACGGCTTTGCCAAATTCTCTGTGACCTTCCCCGAGCGCACGGGTATCGATATGGTACCGAAGCAAGTCAGGCGCTCCAGCAAGCCCTTTTCAGGTCGCTAGCAGCTGAGAACAATGATTACCTCCGCATACTCTTCAAGGGGAAGGTCCCCAGGGCTAAGAAGGACTGGATCCTGCGAGATTCCCAAGGGATGGTAGAGGGTGCAGAGTACATGGAGGCAGCTAGGGGCAAGCCTTGTGGGCATATATTCAAGAGTGGGGAGGCTACATATCGGTGCAAAACGTGTACTCTGGATGATACATGTGTGCTTTGCAGCCAATGCTTCGACTCATCAGATCATGCAGGACATATGGTTTACGTCAGTACGTCACCTGGCAACAGCGGCTGCTGCGATTGTGGAGACGCAGAAGCCTGGAGGTTGCCCGTCAATTGTGCTATACATACTTTGGATACTTCAACCGTGGCTGGCATGCAAAGAGAAGCGCAAAGACTTCCGGATGACTTGGTGGAGAGCATTAGGATGACTATTGGCCGGGCTATTGACTACATGTGCGATGTGATATCTTGTTCACCGGAACAGCTTCGCCTCCCAAAAACAGAGCAGACCATTAGAGAGGATGAACGGTTGTCTTTTCTGGCCTCCAAGTGGTACGAAGAGGATACAGATACAGACCCGGAGTTTGCACTGATTCTGTGGAACGACGAGAAGCACACGGTTGATGAAGTACAAAACCAGGTAGCTAGAGCTTGTAAGAAGGCGCTCTCATTTGGTCTAGATAAAGCCAACGAGACGAACGATATGGGACGCAGCGTCGTTAGCTACTCTAAAGATATTGGCAAGCTCCTAAAGACAGCCAAGATCATCGAAGCTATCAAAATCACGGTTACTATAAGATCTTCGCGGGACACGTTCCGAGAACAGATGTGTGGTACCATCATAGAATGGCTGGTGGATATTTCAGGATGCATTGTTGGAGAAGATAATACTATTCTACGCCAAATACTCTGCGAGGAGATGTTAAATGTCTGGCGCACTGGTAGTAAAGCAGTCAACTCAACAGTTGGCAAGAATGGTATCGATGATCATGAGATCGACGAGTCCGCCGAGATAAGTGAAGATATGCTCAACCAAGCAGCACGACGCGATGCCTTGGCTGGTCATCTCAGAATTGTTGGAAACGAGAGCGATTCAGACCCGAACACCAATGATCACGAGAATGACGACGGAGACGATGAGGCGGACAGCCAACTTAATGATGATGAAATGGAGCTAGATCTTGAAATAGTGAATGTGGACCCCAATCGAGACCTAGAGATGCGGACGGCGGACATGGAGGAAACCGAAGTTTCGGAGGCCACCTATGCCGGCTACCCTCCACCTCCACCTCCTCCTCCCCATCCTCCACCAGTGGCCCAATCGCTCCAACAGCTTATAGGCCGCGATCACGCGCCGACGTTCTCGGATTCCGATGGTGGTGACCCCATTCCAAAAGTCAACATCGAGATTCCAAAGACGCCATGGCATACACGTCGAAAGTTTTTCCAAGCTCGTCCTCCTGGATATTGGCTCGAGCAGCCGCAAGGGTACGTATCGAGAGAGCCCGTTTTGTTACATGAGGATCTTCGCCAAAGAGTCAGACTGGATTGGATGATCTTATTTGATCTCCGGCTTTGGAAAAAAGCTCGGATCGATCTACGAGACCTGTACATCAGTACGGTTGTGACAGTTCCTCAATTCAAGCGCATCTTAGGCCTACGGTTCGCCGGCCTGTATACCGTACTAGCCCAGCTATATCTTATTGCGGACCGCGAACCAGACCATTCGATAATCAATCTATCCTTACAGATGCTTACCACCCCATCGATAACGCAAGAAATCGTGGAGCGCGGCAATTTTCTCACAAACTTAATGGCCATTCTCTATACCTTTCTAACAAGCCGTCAAGTAGGCCATCCGTGGGAGATGTCCAGCAGTGCTACATTATCATTCGATACTGGATCTGTCACGAATCGCCGAATGTATCACTTCTTCATGGACTTAAAGTACCTCTTCGGCTCAGACTATGTTCAGAATAAGCTTCGTACCGAGGAAAGGTACATCTTGCAATTTCTCGACTTGATCAGGCTACCCCAAGGCATATGTCCTAACGTCAGAGCTGTTGGAGATCATGTAGAGTACGAAACCGATGCGTGGATCGGTGCATCATTACTAACAAGAGAGATAAACAAACTCTGTCGGCAGTTTGCAGACTCGTTCAAATTGAGAGAGGATGACGACGGTTATAGTCTAGCAAAAGCGATACGTACAGTAGCGAAAGCGACTGTTGTCAATGCCACAGGGGCGGAACGTGTGCGGTTTGATCAAGCTGAGATAAAATCTGAAACCCGATTCAAGACGCTGCTGGCTTTCGAGTTCGATGCAGACGAACATGGGCATGCCCCTCAGTACTCCGTTGTGGATTTTGTGGTAGAAAAAGAACCTATCAGTTTTCACCATGCACTCCATTACACACTCTCGTGGCTAATAGATTGCGGTAAGAGCATGTCTGAAGATCAGCTAAGACACCTTCTATACTTCACGTTGAAGGATCTGAAAGAGCCACCTCCATATCGAGCATTGGTTCCTGATTTTGATCCTGAAAGCTATCTAATGGCTCTTTTCGACTCACCCTTACGTGTATGTGCTTGGCTGGCTCAGATGAAGGCTGGGATGTGGGTACGCAACGGCTTGAGCCTCCGACATCAGATGGGCACTTACCGGGGTGTCTTACATCGAGATCTAGCACATCACCGTGATATTTTCCTGCTGCAAACTGCTATGGTTGTCTGCAATCCAAGCAGAGTACTGGCTTCTATAATCGACCGATTCGGAATGAACGACTGGATGAGGGGCAACTATGTTATTAGACCTGGCTACGAACCAAGTCAGCTTTTGGATGTTGCAGAGGACTTTATCCATCTGTTAATTGTTCTTTTAAGCGATCGAACATCCCTTCAGCCTTTGGAGGAAGAGACAAGCCCTCAATCACTCGCCATCCGCCGCGACATTGCTCACATATTGTGTTTCAAACCCCTATCATTCTCTGATCTCTGTGGTCGCTTGGCGGACAAGGTCCAAGATTCGGAAGAATTCCAAGATATCCTTGAGGAAATGACCAATTTCCGGGCTCCCGAAGGCCTATCTGACACCGGCACGTTCGAACTCAAACCAGAATATCTTGAAGACATTGATCCCTACATAGCTCACTACAGTAAAAACCAGAGAGATGAGGCTGAGAACGCATATCGAACGTGGATTAGCAAGAAGACTGGAAAGCCGGTTTCTGAAATCGTTCTCGAGCCACGGTTCCGACCCATACCTACAGGGGTATTCAGTCAACTTCCATCTTTTACTTGGACGACACTTTTTGCGCAGATCATGTACTACTCTCTCATGCATCCATTGAAGACCCAGATGTCACTAGAAATACCAAGCACGAGAGTCGAGGCATTTGTTCAGGTCGTATTACATCTTGTGTTATCAGCGGTCCTAGAAGACAAGACTAATGAAGACAACGGTAACGCTGAACAACCGCAATCTTTTGCTCTTCATGCTCTATGCAAGCGTGCACACATAGGTCACTTCATGCCGACAATTTTCAGTGTTCTAGTGAAAATGCTAGAAAGCGAGGAGATCAAAGGATGCCATCCTAAGATCCACCTTATCCTGCAACGGCTCCAGCAGCGCCGGCCACGTACCTATGCATCGGCGTTGTCGCAAATTTACCCATCCCAAGAGGTACCTCAGCATATACCACAGGACAGACTTGGTACTCGGACCCCAACAACTCCGCTCGCTGTTGACCTGGAGGCTCAGCAGCGGCAAGCTCGAGAACTTCACGAGGCGAAGAAACGACAGGCATTAGACCGGCAAGCGAAGGTCATGGCACAATTTCAGAAACAGCAGCAGAATTTCTTGGAACATCAGGATAGTATTGATTGGGGTGACGACGACTTTGATGACCTAGACTCGGTTGGAACTGGTGCAACAGAAGAACACAAAAAGAAGTGGAAGTATCCAACGGGCAAATGTATCTTATGCCAAGCAGAGACAAATGACACACGACTGTATGGAACATTCGGCCTTGTCACAAACAGCACAATCCTCCGCCAGACTGATCTATACGACGCCGACTTCGTGGACGAAGTTTTTTCGACGCCAGCCGACCTTGATCGCTCAGCAGACAGTATTCGGCCCTCTGGCGTTGCCGGAAAGAATCGAAAAGTAATACGTAAACTTGCTTCTGACGGCCACGAAATACTCTCTGAGCATCAAGGACTTGGAAAGGGATTTCCATCTTCACACGTCTTGAGGGGCCCAGTATCTACTGGATGTGGCCACATCATGCATTACTCCTGTTTCGAAGGGTACTGTGTTGCCGCTCAGCGGAGGCAGCTTCAACAGATTGCTCGGAATCATCCCGAGCGGCTCAACCGGAAGGAATTTGTATGCCCCTTGTGTAAAGCACTTGGCAATACTTTCCTGCCTATCATTTGGAGAGGCAAAGAGGAGGTTTACCCGGGCCTGCTTCAAGTGGAGGACTCTTTTGATGACTGGATCAACATACACATAGGCCTTGCCGTATCACGGTTTTACAAGCAGGCGATTGTCGAGGATCGCAACCAAGGCAGCACTCGGCACCAGGATCTCTTTGTAAACTACATCTCGAAGGCCGTGATTCCCCCCCTGGCGAGCAGGCTCACCCAGTTGATCCAGCACCAGCCTACAGCTCCAACTTCGCCACAGCAATCCAATAGAAGCCCAATGCCCGGGATCTTCCCAAGTGATGAGGGCCACGGCCTCGTCTCTCTTAATCAGCCGTTGGCAGCGGACTCCTTGTTGATGCAGGAGCTCGGGTCTGTTTACAACCGGTTACGAGATACTATCAAAGCCAATGAGCTCTCCTCCCGATTCTATCCCACACAGACCGCTGGTACTACAGAAGACTTGACACAAACCGACGCCCTCGCCAAAACGCTTGGATTTTCGATTGCAGCCACAGAAGTTGCTCAGCGAGGTGTCCGGTCTGAGCCGGGAATGATCTTGCTAGACAAGATCCCGTCTCTTGCTTTAACCCACCTACGTATACTTTCAGAAACCGCGTCATCCTACATTGCCATTGGAGGAATGCGCAATTCGGGAAAAAACAGATCGGCTGTAGAGTTCTGCGAGACAAACATGAACCAGCTCTCGCAGCTCTTTGCTGGTCATCCTCAGATTGCTCCAAACCATCCGGAGTTCTGGAGCAAACACTTGATGCCGCCTGTTCTGTCACAAGATTCTTTTGTTTTCCTTACCGATTGCTCAGTCTGCCTCGTCCCTGCGTTCAACGTCGAGATCCATCACATCATCCGCTTGTGCTACCTTCTAGAAATCGTCAAAGTGGTTCTTTGCTTGAACATATCACGGTTTCCGCCTTTGCCAGCCACGTGGAACGCAGATACCCAGCTCCAAACCAATCCTGATGTTCTGCAAAGTTGTGACACCTTTATCCTGAGTATCGTCAATTACGCCAACATCGGCGGATACCGGATACCAGACAGACCCGCTGCAAATGCTTCTCGAAGCATCTACAAACTTCTTACCACCTATGCTCTACCCTTCTTACGCAAAGTCACCATCCTTTTACATGTAAGATATGGTGTTGACTTCCCTGACACTGGCTTTGCAGATATTGATGTACCAGAACTTGATCGGCTAACAAAAGCTTTGCGTCTTCCGTCTCTCCAAGAGTTATTCACGTCACTAGGGGATCTGACCGATGATAACCCCTCGGTAACTCAATCAGTGGTTGCTGGTTGGATTGATCATTGGAAATGGGAACCCCCAACGAAACTCACTGCGTCGCAAGGCATGAGACCCAGTCATCCTGCCATTTTCGAGCTGATTGGACTGCCGAAGCACTACGACACGCTTACGCATGAGACAATGAGACGCCGATGCCCAACCACTGGGAAAGAACTTGTTGACCCCACTTTGTGTCTGTTCTGTGGAAACATTTTCTGCAGTCAAGCAACCTGTTGTAACAAGAGTGGCCTCGGCGGATGCAACCAGCACATGGAAAAGTCAGTGCCAACCTTCTTCCGATTCAAATATCGTTACTCACAGTGAATCTTATAGTTGTGGGCATGACGTTGGCCTGTTTATCAACATCCGCAAATGCACCGTTCTCTACCTGCACAACAAAAACGGCAGCTGGTCCCACGCGCCTTATCTCGACAAGCACGGCGAGGTCGACCCGGGACTAAGAAGAAACCGGCAGCTATTTCTGAACCAGAAGAGATATGATGCGCTATTACGGAATGTGTGGTTGCAGCACGGCATTCCGACCATGATTAGTAGGAAATTAGAGGCGGATATCAACAATGGAGGTTGGGAGACTTTGTAAGGATGTTGGTGCTTTACTCCATCCAAGCATATAACGAGCAGGACGTGGATTCCCGGACAAGGCCAAGGAATGCTTTAAAACTGGGCGACGATTGTATGACTGAACGGGGGTTGTGGGGCGTTCGGATGAGGTACTGCAGAAGGGACACCTGCTTGTTCTCGCGGTTTTGAGTGAAGTGTACTCCATTTTCGAATAGATAGCCAATAGGTTATAGCACGGTTGTTCCGATAGGAAACCCGCGTTGTTCAAGCGTGAGCGCTAAAGGGGTACTAGGTCACTGCTTGATTGCGTTGATAACTCTTGCGCTCGTTTCCTTTCATGACTGTTCAATGTTTACCAAATAGTCCATCAGCTCTGCATGTTCTCGTTCTACGATAATAGCTTATACCCATTTTTAGCAAGTTTGTTTTCTGCATGAGGTAGCATATCTGATGTCCATGATCGCGTTTTACTTTATTTCAAATGCCGTCGAAGTCCAGCATGATCCTTCGGTTTCTTTGAACTTTCCATCCTTTCTTTCTTTATCTTCCATGTTCTTACAAGATGACTGGAAGCGTGCACGGCGGTGGTTTCCGGACTTGTCAGTGAACCACATGGCTGTGGCTCGTGTAGTGCGGTATACGCAATTTGGTGTGTATACATATCCCCGCATACATATCCCAAACCTACTCTACCCCTCCTTCACCGCCACCCCCTTCCCTTCAGCAACATCCCTCGTATTCTGAATCTCCCACTCAAACTCCTTCAATGCCCGAATCTCACTCCCCACAAACAGCCCCCCAATCAGCCCATCCAGAATGCCCGCCCCGAAATTTAACGTACTCACCAGCACGAGCAGAAACCCCACAAACGGGCGCGGAGACCACCAGATTGCTACAAAGCAGCCGATGGAGATGAGGATGGAGAGGAGGAAGTGGCTGAGGCGAAGGCGACGTTGGCGGCGCTCACGGAGGGTATAGGTGTGGATCATGGAGAGGATGGTTGTGTAGGTTAAGGGGGTTAGCGAGGAATAGGTTGGTGGGAGAGGGGGTGGGGAAGGGGTGCCGTTTGAGAGGGCGTTTGGGGCGCGGGAAAGGGTGGCTTCGACGGAGAAGTGGTCGCTGAGGGAGCATTTGAGGGAGGGATGCCGTTCTGTCATGCCCAGTTTGATGGATTGGACTTGCCACGGCGGGTCTGTTGAGGTGGTTGGGGCGGTACTGTTTCCGACGAAGATGTAATCGAGTCTTTTGGCTCCTGCATCCGGGGTCTGGCTTTCAATAAACACGTCTTCGCCTCTGTCAAGCTCTCTTTGCTGTTTCTTGTTCCAGCGCCAGGTGTTCATTACGCTGTCGCATGTGGCTCCATTCTCTGTCATATTGAACGACGAAGTCGGGATTTCGCGGCCTCGTTTTTGTTCTGCAACATCAATGGCGGCGCCAATTGAAGAATCCGGGTGCAGCACCCTCCAGGCGTCCTGAACAGGGGCATGAGCGGTTATTAGTTGGTGAGCAAAAGACAGGGGAAGCATGTTAAAGTCTCCCAGTCCAATCGCCAGATGGCCCCTTTCCGCAGCTCCGCGCATGAGCTTTGCAATCTCCCATGCCTGGGCGGTGCGGTGACAAAGATAAGAGTCGTTTGGTTCCCCTTCATAAGGTGCATGTAGATGAGTGCAGAAAACTTCGGCAACATCACTTTGACCAGCACCCATCCTGATCTTGGCACAAGCAACACCTTTACCAACATACCAATCCCCTCGAAAAAATGCCGTGGGTCGCCCATTCAGGGGGTACCGGACCATATTGGATTCGAAGATTGGCCATTTTGAGAGTATGGCCAAACCCCCGCCGAAGATGCCGCTGTGGTAGAATTTGCTATAAGGAAGGATGTGCTCGGTCTGCCCGCAGATGCTATGGTAGTCTTCCTGGGTCCAGCACTCCTGGAGACCGACGATTTCGGGAATAGGGCTGGCGATGGCTAACTGTCTCCCGATTTCGCTCAAGCGTTCTTTGCGGTATCTAGATATGTATTTGAGACCTAAACAGTTGTATGAAATTATGTTTAAAGTTGACGGAGAATATGAATTAGATGTCATAATCGAAGACCTTTACCAAATTTTACTACAGCCAAGGAAATGCAGGCTCTAGATTGATAGAGATGAATGCGGGTAACACAAGCAATCTATGTGAACTTTATGGAGAACATCTCTAAACAAAAACGAGAGCCCATAAAGATGGGAGTAAAGGATCGGAAACCCTTGTACATATCTTGATGCTTCTCAGCTGATTTAGCGCTGATTAGTCGGTAATGTTCAGCCCTATCAAACGCACTTGAACGCTTGATACTCCGTTGAGGCTTGTCGACGAACAATACTTATTTGCTCTGTGAGGATCATCTACAGTATGGAAGACTCAGATCTCGAGAGCAGTCGCTCCCCCAAAAGGAGACGTGTCAATGGCAACGGAAACACCCCCCGCTACAGTTCCCCTGACGAACTTGCTGCCAGCTCCGACCATGAAGCTTCTTATAGCCATCCATACCATTCTCGCAATACCTCCAATCCCAAGCGCGACTCGGGAGAACGAGAACAGCATCTGCGACGGAGCTACGATGACTCGGGCTCCGAAGGCAGTCCGGACGAACTTGACCACACAATCCACACGTTCTACCGTGGTGAAAGCTGGAACAGGAGCCAAAGGCAATCACGCGACAAATCTGCAACGGAAGAGCGCTCAATTGAAACTCCCCGGTCAGCAACACCGCCGAGAAGGAGGCCGGCATATGTGCGATACAAGCAAAAGATGGTGTTGAAGGGCCACAGGAAGGGAGTAGCTGCGGTGCGGTTCTCCCCTGATGGGCGAATGATCGCCAGTTGCTGTAAGTTGAATGCTCTCCAAGGACCAAGTCAGTAGGAGCTGACCGAAGTCTTTTGTCAGCGGCTGACGCGACGATCAGGATATGGGACACTGCTACGGGCAAGCACCTGCACTCGCTCGAGGGCCATCTCGCGGGCATCTCCACAATTGCGTGGAGTCCCGATTCGAAATCGCTAGCATCGGGGTCTGATGACAAGTCTATCCGACTCTGGGATGTGTCTACCGTGAGTCTTGCACAACTTTATCGTCATTTGCACCGCAATAGCTAAGCCCGATTATAGGGGAGACCCTACCCTGTGCCTCTTCTTGGCCATCACAACTACATCTACTCCATTGCCTTTTCCCCCAAAGGTAACATGCTCGTCAGCGGTTCCTACGATGAAGCCGTCTTCCTCTGGGACGTCCGCACTGCCCGCGTCATGCGCTCCCTTCCTGCTCACTCCGACCCCGTCGGCGGCGTTGACTTTATCCGTGATGGCACCCTGATCGTCAGCTGCGCAGGCGACGGACTCATGTGTGTATTCCTCATTCTGCAAACCCCTCCTCACTAGTACTACAACAATTAGCTGACTCAAGGACTCAAAACAGCCGCATCTGGGACACAGCAACCGGCCAATGCCTCCGCACCCTCGTCCACGAAGACAACGACCCCGTGACCTCGGTCCGCTTCTCGCCCAACGGCAAATTCGTCCTCGCCTGGACGCTCGACTCCTGCATCCGCCTCTGGAACTACATTGAAGGCCGCTGCGTCAAGACCTACCAAGGCCACACCAACCTGAAATTCAGCCTCAGCGGCGCTTTTGGAACCTACGGCGGAGACATTCGGGGCGAGCCTCTCAAGGCATTCATAGTCAGTGGCAGCGAAGACGGCGGTATGTTGTGGTGGGATGTGCAGAGCAAAGCGGTATTGCAGAAGGAGGAGGGGGGACACGAGGGGGTGGTGCTGGGGGTGGATACCGGGGGGGAAGGGTTAGTTGTTAGTGGGGGCGTGGATCGGACGGTCCGGGTTTGGGAGAGGGTGGGGGATGATGAAGAAGAGGAGGAGGAGGGAATGGGTGTAGGGTCCATAGCTGGAAAGGAGGAGGAGGAGGAGGAGGAGGAGGAGGAGGAGAAGGGTAGGCATTGACAGCATTTGGATGTATTTACAGCAATTACCCTTTCAATACAGAGAAGAATATATGTACGCACACATCTCTACCAACCAACCAACCAGTCTCACCACCCACCCACCCATCACCCCTCCTTCCTATTTCCATTTCCCTCTCCTACATCTTCCTTCCTTCTTTCCTTCTTTCCTTTCCTTTTTTTTTAAATCAATCCATCCATTCATTCATTGTCTTTCTCTCTCCACCACCTACCTTATTTCTCTCCACCACCTACCCATCTACATTTCTCCCTCACACACACCCATCTCTACTTACCACTGCCATTTCTTCCCCCTGGCCCTTTCATTTTTCATTTTTCACTTTCACTTTTCGTCCATATAACAACTCTCTCCACACTCCCATCATAAAGCACCACATGACCGTTTTTTTTATAACGAAATTTGTTGAATTGCTTCACTTCACTTCTCTTCACCACACTTCACCTCAGTTCACTTCACTTCTCTTCACCACACTTCACCTCACTTCACTTCACTTCACTTCACCACACCACACTTCACTCCAACTCACTCCAACTCAATTCAATTTCCATTTCAACTTTCTTGACTGTGAACTTGTGAGTAAGAATGAGAAAGACAGTTCGTCCCGAAAACATTTCGGACTCTGCGACTTTTTTTTTTTGGCCTGGGGGGAGAGATGGAAGATGGAAGATTTGGGTTTTTTCAGAGGGGGGGGGGTGTTTTATGTAGGTGATTGGGTGGTTAGGTGGTTAGGTGGTTGGGTGGTTAGGTGGAGGG